>ERZ808044.244-NODE-244-length-72145-cov-6.519551_pt1 | contig 72145 bp, 55 predicted proteins | sample MGYA00380195_ERZ808044 | MGnify/ENA primary metagenome ERZ808044 (study PRJEB31490, sample SAMN06133423) | mouse gut metagenome | isolation source: Z7_2 | host: mice | place: China: Chengdu | collected 2015-05 ...
AAGCATTTTTCACTCTGAATCTTCATAGGGCGGACGCCCGGCGCTTCTTGTCCGCGGTACGCGGGCAAGAAGATGCATGGCTGAACTGTTACGATTTACTTTTTAAATATGTTGGCAGATATTTGATTTTAGTAAGCTATGCTTAATTGCATTCCAAAAGTAACGTTATATTACCAGAATCCAGGCAGTTAAACTCACCTGAGTTAGAATATCACAGACAATATAAAAAATCCAATAAATTAAATAAATAAGGTTCTGGCCCGTCATAGAGAAAAACTCTATATGCGCTTCGATACGCTGCACGCCGAATAAATATGGCAGAAAAACCGGATATTGTTTATTAAAACAAGAAAGCCGCTGAATATTATTTCAGCGGCTTTCCTGCCCGGTTTTTGAGTAATCTGATTGGTTATTCTCAATCCCCCAGAACATTGACGATCTTCGTCGGTGTCCTGTAATACATATTTGATTTTATGATTCCTACTCTCTCGTTGGAAGCGTGGACGATCTGTCCGTTTCCTATGTAAATCGCCACATGGTCGATGGAGCCCCCGCTGCTGTAAAAAACCAGGTCTCCCCGTCTGGCATTTTCCACCGAGACTGCACGGCCCTGCGAGGACTGTGCGGCAGCGGTGCGGTTTAAGTAAACGCCGGCGGCATGACTAAGAATGTATCTTGTAAAACCGGAACAGTCCACACCTGTATTTGGGTCATTTCCGCCATAAACGTACGCATTTCCGATATAACTCAGTGCATGATTGACAATGGTATCCCGCAGCCTGGCCCTGCGCTCTTTTTCCGCTGCCTCGGCCGCTTTCTTTGCTTCGATCGTATCCAGGTAGGAATCATAACGGCTGTTTTTCTCCGTAAGACTTGCCTGAAGATAACCAAGCTGCGACTGAATCGCCCCGAAGCTTCTCGCATCCTCTGAGAGGACTGCCGCAAAATCCACCGAAGCGATCTGCACTGCACCAAATAACTCTGCCGTCCCGGCCTCGTCTGCTGCATGAAGTTCTGACATTCCCCCGGCTTCGTCTGCTGCATGAAGTTCTGACATTCCCCCGGCTTCGTCTGCCGCAAGAAGTCCTGATATTCCCTGTACTTCCGCTTCCGGGCTTTCCGGAATCTCCTTAAGGCCCAGCTCCTCCCGAATCTGTGCCTCTCTCTCCACTAATTCCTCAAGCTCTTTGATGGCGTCGCGTGCCTCCTTCTCCAGGCTCTTTAATTCCTGCTCCTGAAGCTTTTGCTCCTTTTTTAATGCCTCGTTCTCCGCATCCGCCTGCTGCTTTCCGAGTGCAAGCTTTTCCCATTCCAGTTCAAGCTCGGCCTTCTCTTCCCGTACCTTCTCCAGCTGAAGGCGCGAACCCGCCAGAAACAGGCAGGTTCCTGTCAGCACCAGAAGTCCAAGGAAAAAAAGTCCAAACGTCCATACCGGCGTCTTAAAATGAATCGGCTTTTTTTCCGAATGCGGAAGCAACATGACCGTATAATTTAATGAAATACGTTCCTTTTTAAACTTTTTCCATTTCATCTGTCAGGATGTTCTCCCCTTCCGGAATTTTTCTCAGATAGCTTTCTTTTTCTCCTCTTCTGGTTCTTCTTCCTTCTCCTCCCCGGGCGCAGATCCGCTCCCGGGATCCGGAAGTGTCTCAGGCTTTGAAAGCTCCTCTGTATCCGGGAGTGCTTCCTTATTCAGGTCAAAGTCCGGAAGTCCCTCCATCTTCTCTGCGATTTCCATCGAACATCTTCCACGGAAGGAAGCGCCCTCGTCGATCACCAGCGTCTTTGTAAACAAATCACCAACCACACGGCCTGTCTCCGTAATCTGAATCCGCTGTTGTGCATGGAGGTTTCCGTATACTGTACCGGCCACCAGAATCTCAGAGCCGTCAATGTCTCCGTAAATCACGCCGTGCTCTCCAATAATCACCGTACTCTCTGAGAGGATCTTACCGCGCAGCGTTCCGTCCACCCGGGTAGATTCTGAGGCGATTAACTGCCCCTCAATCCTTGAATTATCACCAATAATCGTATTAATCATCGTAGTTGTTTCACTTTTCTTTTTCGTATTAAACATAATCTCTCCCCGCTTCATATGGTCTGTACCAGAAGCGTAACAGTTCAGACAGCCTCCGGACTGTTACCCAAAAGCCGTTTTGATAGCTTGGTATATTTATATAGTAATACTTTTCTAACAGAATTTCAATAAAAATTAGCATTTTTGTAACTTTTCATGTAACAGGACTCTGTTATTTAAATTTCATATGCTCATAAAAAATCCACCAGTCTATAACACACTGATGGATTTCTTATGATTTGGATAAAAATTCCTCTTCTTTCAAATGAAAGGTTCTGTTTTAAGCTTACTGTTGTAAGGCGCTTGCATCCACCTCTGTGTATCCGTCAGTGGAAGGAAGCTCGATGGTCACAGGCTGTCCCGGATTATTGTAAACTACTGTCATTTCCATCACCATGGATGCCGTTTGTCCCTGGGCAGCAACCTCAATTTCCATGGTCAGATTTTCACTCTTTAAGTAACCGTCTGCGCCAACCAGACATTCACCGGAAACACTCTTTAAAGTCATTTCCATGCCTTCCATACCAGAACCGGAACTGGCAAGAATTTCCTCTACGAAAGAATCCATCTTGGAGGGATCTCCGGTAAATGTAATATGTTTATCTTCGCCTTTCTCTTCAAGGGAGATATCGCTCATCCATGCAACATCCACTCCCATGCCCGCGGAACTTGCTGCCTGTTCAGACATGTCGGCGGCATCCATGGCATATTTTACCTTCTGTCCCATGGCATCCATATAATAGTAGCCATCAGTGTAGAACATGGTCATCTCTATGGACTCTCCCTGGGCCGAGGTGGTATTGGTAATCAGGCATTTAATGTCGTCGGTTTTATAGCCGTCAGCCTTCATGTCCATCTCCATGGCCATTTCCATGGACTCTTCGCCCATCTTCATATCCATATTTATGTCCATAGACATATCCATGGATTTGAGCTCTGCGTTTTTCTTCATGGCTTCGGAGTAAACCTCTTTGGGGTCAAGCTTCGCTGCTTCTGTCTGCGCTGCAGCTGTTGCGCCGCCTCCGGAAGCAGAACCTGAGGAAGAATTTCCGCCACAGGCAGCAGAGGACAGGACCATTCCTGCACATAAGATTCCAATCACTAGTTTTTTCATACATTACCTCCTGGAAATTTTTTATTATTTGACTTCCACTTCTGCCTTTCTGGCAGTCCTGGAAGCAATTTCTTCTTTTATGCTGTCAATAAAGCTGGAAAGAGAAGCCGGTCCTTCGTCTCCTTTAAAGCGGCTTCTTACAGAAACGCAGTGATCCGTCTCTTCCTTCAGACCAACCACCAGCATATACGGGATCTTCTGAGTCTGAGCCTCACGGATCTTATAGCCGATTTTTTCCGAACGGAGGTCAATCTCTGCACGGATTCCGGCATCATCCAGGGTTTTCTTTACAGACTGGGCATAGGCCTCATATTTTTCAGAAATCGGCAGTACTTTTACCTGAACCGGAGCCAGCCAGGTGGGGAATGCCCCTGCAAAATGCTCCACCAGAATGCCGATGAAGCGTTCAATGGAACCGAAAGCAACACGGTGAATCATAATGGGTCTGTGCTTCTCACCATCCGCTCCGATATATTCCAGCTCAAATCTCTGGGGAAGCTGGAAATCCAGCTGAATGGTACCGCACTGCCAGGTTCTTCCGATGGCATCCACCAGATGGAAATCAATCTTCGGGCCGTAGAAAGCGCCGTCCCCTTCATTAATCACATAATCCAGTCCCAGATCATCCAGGGCCCCCTGCAAAGCGTTCGTTGCCATCTCCCAGTCCTCATCGCTTCCCATGGAATCCTCCGGTCTTGTGGAAAGCTCCACATGATACTGGAAGCCAAACAGGGAATAGATCTCATTGATTAATCTTGCAACACCTTTGATCTCGTCGCGGATCTGCTCTGGTGTCATGAAGATATGGGCATCGTCCTGGGTAAAGCACCGCACGCGCATGAGGCCATGAAGCTGTCCGGATTTTTCATGACGGTGGACAATACCCAGCTCTCCGACCCGCAAAGGAAGATCACGGTAGGAACGCGGCTCTGAGGCGTAAACCAGAACGCCGCCCGGACAGTTCATGGGCTTGATGGCATAATCCTCTTCATCAATTACCGTGGTATACATGTTATTCTTATAATGATCCCAGTGGCCGGAGGTCTCCCAGAGACTTCTGTTTAAAATGATGGGAGTGGAAACCTCCACATAGCCTGCCTTCTTATGGATTTCACGCCAGTAGTCAAGCAGCGTATTCTTTAAAACCATTCCTTTGGGAAGAAAGAACGGGAAGCCGGGACCCGCGTCATGCATCATAAATAAGCCCAGTTCCTTTCCAAGCTTTCTGTGATCCCGTTTTTTGGCCTCTTCCATCATGGTGATATAGGCGTCCAGTTCTTCTTTCTTTGCGAAAGCAGTGGCGTAGATTCTTGTGAGCATCTTATTTTTCTCACTGCCGCGCCAGTATGCGCCGGCAATATTCATAAGCTTAAATGCCTTTCCCACTTCCTTTGTGGACATAAGGTGGGGGCCGGCGCAGAGATCGGTAAATTCTCCCTGCTTATAGAAGCTGATGACAGCATCCCGGGGCAGATCTTCAATCAGCTCCACCTTATAGGGCTCCTCCTTTTCCTTCATGAGGGCAATGGCCTCTTCTCTCGGCAGTTCAAAGCGCTCTAAGGGGAGAGCTTCTTTGATAATCTTTTTCATTTCCGCTTCAATCTTTTCCAGATCTTCAGCAGTGATTGGCTCTTTGGAATCCACATCATAGTAAAATCCGTCGGCAATGGACGGGCCAATGGCAAGTTTGGTGTCAGGCCACAGCCGCTTGATGGCCTGAGCCATCACATGGCTTGCAGTATGGCGCAGAGCGGAAAGCCCCTCCGGATCTTTTGCAGTCAGAATATTTAACTGACAGTCGGAATCCACAACAGTTCTTAAATCTGCCGTTTCTCCGCTTATTTCAGCCACACAGGCCATTCTCGCAAGCCCCTCGCTGATGTCTTTTGCAATATCAATGACAGACATGGGCTTTGTGTACTCTTTCACAAAGCCATCCTTTAATGTAATTTTCATGGCATGTTCTCCTTTTCTTTTTCTATATAGAGCAAAGCGGGAGTGTTTTTGTATCACAAAGAACAGAGTTTCCCGTAATACAAAAAGTCCCCCATTGTACATGTTTCCTGTACAATGAGGGACGAGTTTTCCCGCGGTTCCACCCTGCATTTGTATGAACTCAATAAAATCCATACCACTTCCTTTGATGATAACGGAATCACCGTTCCCGGTTAAGGGACACTCCAGGGTGGTCTTCAGCTGTTTTATTCAGTAAGGCGCTTCCACCAGATACGCCTCTCTCTGGACCTTTCAGGCAGCTTACTCTTCCTGTCAGCGTGTTGCTTTTTCACTTACGAACCAGTATATCACCGTATTTTTATTTGTCAAGCAGTTTTAATGGGCTTTTCGGTTAATAAATTCTGTTCTGGTCTTTGAGTATGTAAATTTCTGGCTGCTGTACAGGCCGTAATAGCCGGAAAGAGTGAAGCTTATGGCCACGATGATGGCAAAATACGGCATGGCTTCAAAACCGAAGAGTTCAAACCCCATGAACATGGTGGCAACAGGACAGTTTGTCACACCCACAAACAAAGAAAGCATGCCGCAGGCGGCGCAGAGGGACGGGGCAAAACCCAGAAGATTTCCAAAGGCCGCTCCCAGAGCCGCTCCCACTGCCAGGGTAGGCACAATTTCACCACCCTTAAAGCCGCCGCCCAAGGCCACGGCGGTAAACAGCATCTTAAGGAGAAAGGCCTCACAGGGAACTCTGCCGGCCATGGCCTCCTCTACCAGATTAAATCCGGCTCCGCAGTAGTCCCTTCCGAAAATCAGCGTAAGGATTATAAAGAGACCTGATGCCGTAAGAATACGGAGATAAATATTTTCAATTTTCTTCTTGTACAGCTTCTGGCTTTCATGGAGCAGAATGCAGAAACAAACGCTCACCAGGGCGGCCAGAAGCCCAAGTAAAATGGTATAGGCGGCTGTGTTCCAATGGAAATCCGGAATTTCCAGTATGGTAAAAGCCTCCGGGTGAAGTCCAAGCCGGCGGGACATATAGGCGCCGATAAAGGAAGAAAACACACAGGGTACCAGAGCGGCATAATACGCTACGCCAACGCTTATGACTTCCATCCCAAACATGGCAGCCGCCAGAGGAGTTCCGAAAATGGCGCCGAAGCAGCCGCTCATGCCGCTCATGATGGCCACCTTCTTATCTCTCTCATCCATTTTCAGAAGATCGCCCAGAAGATTTCCGATGCAGCCGCCAATCTGTAAGGCCGCTCCTTCTTTTCCGGCGGAGGCCCCCACCAGGTGGCTTAAAACGGTAGAGCTGAATATACAGGGCAAAGTGGAAAAATGAATGGTTTCCCTGGAAGAGATGGATTCCAGGATCAGGTTAGTTCCCTTGTTTCCCACCTGGTGAAACGCTTTATGGATCAGTGCAATCAGAATACCAGATACAGGCATCAGATACAGCATATATCCGTGTGTTTTAAAATATTTCTGGGAAAAGGCCACACTGTGGCCGAATGCCGTTCCCACCAGGCTGCAGAGAATCCCCATAACAACAGAGATACAGGTCCAGCGGATAAAATGTAAAAGATTGGAGGTCAGAACCGAGCGGGTAACTTTATTATACATACTCCTTCCCCTTCTTTACATATAAATCCTGGATGTACGCGCTACTTCCGTCTGATACCCAGCGTCCTTTAATGCCTGCACAATCTGGTTTTTATGGTCGGTGCCGAAGGATTCCATGGTAATGGTAAGCTGAACGCCGGCAGCCCGGTTCACATTGGCAAATACGTTGTGGTCAAGCTTTATGACATTGCCCTGAAGCTTTGCAATCAGCGCAGACACGGCGGCAAGCTGGCCCGGCTTATCGGGAAGCATCACAGATACCGTAAAGATACGGTCACGCTGCATCAGTCCGTTCTGAACCATGGTGGCCATGGTTAAAACATCCATGTTTCCGCCGCTCAGTACGGAAACTACCTTTTTGTTCTTGAATTCCAGATGTTTTAAAGCGGAGACGGTCAGAAGGCCGGAATTTTCAACAATCATCTTGTGGTTTTCCGCCATATCCAGGAAGGAGAATGTAAGCTCTGAATCATCAATGGTCAGGACCTCATCCACATTGGCCTGAAGGTAGGGAAACAGCTTGTCGCCCGGAGTCTGCACGGCAGTACCGTCGGCAATGGTACTGATTTCCGGAAGGGTCACCACTTCTCCCGCCTCCAGAGATGCCTTTAAGCAGGCGGCTCCTGCAGGCTCCACAGCGATCACTTTAATCTTCGGGTTTAAAAGCTTTGCCAGAGTAGAAACACCTGTACAGAGCCCGCCGCCGCCTACGGGAACCAGAATGTAATCCACAGTGGGAAGCTCCTTTATGATCTCCATGGCAATGCTGCCCTGTCCTGTGGCGATCTGTAAATCATTAAAGGGGTGGACAAACGTATAGCCGTTCTCCTTTGCCAGCTCACAGGCATAGGCACAGGCCTCGTCAAACACTTCTCCGTATAAAACCACATTGGCGCCATAGCTCCTGGTCCGGTTCACCTTGATTAAGGGAGTCTGTACCGGCATAACAACAGTTGCCTTCACATTCGCTAACTTTGCCGCATAGGCTACACCCTGTGCATGATTTCCGGCGGAAGCAGTAATTAAGCCCCGCTCTCTTTCCTCTTCGGAAAGCTGACTGATTTTATAGTAGGCGCCGCGGACCTTGTAAGCACCTGTGCGCTGCATGTTTTCCGGTTTGAAATAGATTTTGTTTCCGTATTTCTCGGAAAAATATTCACTGTAAATCAGCTTGGTCTCCTGCGTTACTTTCCTCACGATCTCAGAAGCGTCTTCAAATTTTTCCAGTGTCAGTTCCTGCATTTCCATAATTAGTCCTCTCCTTTGTCTCTGGATTCTGTCTGAAACAGCGCGTTTACGAAGTCTTTCGAATTAAATTTCTGAAGATCATCTATCTTCTCTCCCACTCCCACATATTTGACGGGAATGCCAAGTTCCGACTGAATGGCCACGGCAATGCCGCCTTTTGCGGTTCCGTCAAGTTTCGTGAGGATAATACCGGTGATATCGGCAGCTTCCATAAACTGTCTCGCCTGTACGAGGGCGTTCTGCCCTGTGGTTCCGTCCAGAACCACCAGGGTTTCCCGGTAAGCCTCAGGATATTCTTTATCAATGATCCGGTTGATTTTTTTCAGCTCTTCCATCAGGTTTTTCTTATTGTGAAGCCTGCCGGCGGTGTCACAGATCAGCACATCCGCATTTCTGGATTTGGCGGCGGAAATGGCATCGTAAATCACAGCCGCCGGATCGGATCCCTCTTTCTGTGCGATTAACTCCACTCCGGCACGCCCGGCCCACTCGGAAAGCTGGTCGATGGCGGCGGCCCTGAAGGTATCGGCCGCTGCTAAAATCACACGCTTTCCCCCGTCTTTCAACTGATCCGCCAGCTTTCCAATGGAAGTGGTTTTCCCGACGCCGTTGACACCGATTACCAGTACAACGGATTTTCTGTTTTCAAATTCATAGGCGTTTTCACCCAGATCCATTTTTTTCTGGATGCTGTCCACCAGTACCTGGCGGCACTGGGACGGATCCTTGATATGCTGCTCCTTTACGGTCTCCTTCAGTTCCTCAATGACTGCCATTGTGGTCTGGATTCCCATGTCCCCCATGATCAGGGTTTCCTCCAGTTCCTCATAAAAGTCTTCATCAATGGCTGAAAAACCGGAAAAAATGGAATCCATGCCGGATACGATGTTTTCTCTGGTTTTTGCGAGTCCGGCCACAAGCCGGGAGAAAAAGCCCTTTTTCTTCTCTTCCATGGAACTCCTCCTATTTATCTAAATCATCTTCAATCAAATTAACGGATACCAGGGTGGATACCCCCTTTTCCTGCATGGTGATTCCATACAGCCTGTCCGCCGCCACCATGGTTCCTCTCCTATGGGTAATTACAATAAACTGAGTATGCTTTGTGAGCTTATGAAGATATCTGGCATACCGGTCCACATTGGAATCATCAAGTGCCGCCTCAATCTCATCCAGAAGACAAAAAGGAGAAGGCTTTAAATTCTGGATGGCAAATAATAATGCGATTGCTGTCAGCGCTTTTTCACCACCGGACATCTGCATCATATTTTGAAGCTTCTTTCCGGGCGGCTGGGAAATAATCTGGATTCCTGCCTCTAAGATATCTTCATCCTCCATAAGTTCCAGGGTTCCGTGACCACCGCCGAACAGCTCCTTGAATACCCGGTCAAATTCTGCCTGGATCTGTGAAAATTTTTCCGTAAACTGTTTTCTCATTCCTGCATCCAGTTCTTCAATGATCTTAAACAGGGCTTCCTGAGCCGTCACCAGATCATTGTGCTGAATTTTCATGAATTCATACCGTCCGGAAATCTCCTTATAGTCTTCGATGGCATTCACATTGACATTGCCCAGAGCGCGGATGGAATTTTTTCGTTCAGAAATCTGTTTCTTCATCTCAGAAACCGAAGTGAGAGTATCATCCCTAAGGGCCTCGGCAGTGGTATAGGTGAGTTCATATTCATTCCACATATATTCCACAAAGGAGTCCCTCTTCTCCTCCTGTTTTTCCTTTTGATTCTGCAAACGGAAAAGCTCCTTGTCCAGAGCGGAAATCCGCTCGGAAATCTCCTCACGTTTCGCAAAAAATCCCTTCTGCCCGTTTGTTTTTTCTTCTTTTTCCGCCTGACAGAGCTGTACTTCCTCTTTTTTCTGGTCTGCTTCCTCCCTGACCTTTTTAATCTGCTCTTTTAAGGCCTCAATTTCCGAAAGCCGGTCTCTGACTGCATGCTCGCTGACTCCGGTTCCGTCTCCCAGAGTCTCTTTTTCCCGGAGCAGCTTTTTCATCTCTTCCGAAAGCCGGGACAGGTTCTGATCCAGAAAGGACATCTGCTGCTTTAAACCGGCCGCCAGAAGCTGCGTGTCAGAAAGAGCCTTTGATGCCTGCTCCCTCTGTTCTTTTGCCGTTTCCAGGCTCACTCCGTCGGAAGACAGTTTTTTGTTTCTCTCTTCATTTGCAGCTTCCAGAGCCTCCATGTCCCTGGTCAGATTTATAATATTCTCCCGGATGTCCTGTATCTGCTCTTCCAGCTGCCTGTTTTCCAGTGTCATGTCCCGGGAGGACTCGAAAAGCTCTTTCTTTTTTTCCTGAAGCTGCTCTAAAGAAAGCTTTGCCGTATTCTCCTCCAGGTATTTTCCCTGGATTTTTTCTTTTACCCCCGAGAGAGCGCTGGTTTTTTCTTCCAGATCTTTCTCCCTCAAAACAAGCTCCTTCTGGATTTTGTCCACCCGGATGAGCGCTTTCTGGCATATGCCCTCCAGCTCCTCCATCTCCCGTTTCCTTCCCAGAAGATTGCTGGAATTTTTATAGGCGCCGCCGCTTAAGGATCCGCCCGGATTCAAAAGTTCGCCCTCCAGCGTCACAATCCGGATGGAATGACGGTACTTTCTCGCGATGGCAATGGCATGGTCAATGGTATCGGCCACCAGAACACGGCCTAGCAGATACTGAAGGAGCCCGCTGTACTCTTTCTTTGCATTTACCAGGTCTGCCGCCACGCCGATGGCCCCCGGCTCTTTTAAGGCCCGTGTCTCTTCAAAACTCCCCCGGCCGGAAATACTGGTCAGAGGAAGAAACGTAGCCCGTCCGTATTTATTTTTCTTCAGATATTCGATTAAAGCCTTGGCAGTTTCCTCAGAATCGGTAACCACATTCTGAATGCTGCCTCCAAGGGCTGTCTCAATGGCAATTTCATATTCCTTCGGAACATCAATCAGATCCGCGACCACACCGTGAATTCCATGGACCCGGTCCCTGCATTCCATGACCCGGCGGATACTGTTGCCATATCCCTCATACCGTTCCGCCAGATTTCTTAAGGATTCCAGCTTCGTATACGACGTGTGGTATTCCTGCTGGGTATTGTTTAAATTTCTGTTGAGACGGCGGATATCTTCGTCGGCCGCTGTCATTCCGGCCTCGAGAGTATCCGCTTCGCATAAAAGCTCTTTCAGGGATTGTCCCAGCGCCTTTAAAATTTCTTCCTGCTCCTTAATCTGGACATTCCAGGACTCTTCATCGGTCTTCACCTTTAAAAGCTTCTGGGCCACCTCGGACCTTCGCACCTGTACCTGCTCAAGCAGAGTATCGTACCGCTGCTTTTTTACAGAGATAGAGGATTTTTCATTGAGCGCCTCAATGAGGGCGGATTTCCCTGCTTCCATGGACTGTTCCAGGGCCGCCACACGGTTTCCGGCATCGGACAGATTCTTTTCCGCCTGCTCTAAGGCCTGGCTCATTTCACGTCCCTGGCCCAGAAGGGCGTCTTTTTCCTTCTGTTCCTTCCTTTTCTCCTCTTCTTTTGCGGCCATTTCCCTGTCAATGGCTGCTATTCTGTTTTTCATGTGTTCCGCATTCATTTCTTCCGTGCGGATCTGCTCATTTAAAACATTAATTCTGCCCTCCAGATTTTTCGCATTCATCATGGCTTCATTTCCGGCCGCCTGTTTTTCTGCGATCATCTGGTCCAGTTTCTGTATTTCTTCAGAAAGCCTGTCGTATTCTTCCTTCATCTGCCCGGCTTTCATCCTGGATTCCTCCATGTCCCCGGACACCATGGCTTCCTTTTCTGAAAGCTCCTTTAATACGGCCCAGACGGCCCTGGTTTCCGCCAGAAACAAATTGACATCATAATGCTTAAGCTCCTCCCGGAGTCTTAAATATTCCTTTGCAGTGGCGGCCTGACGCTCCAGGGGCCCCACCTGTTTTTCCAGCTCGCTTAAAATATCGCTTACGCGGACCAGATTCTGCTTTTCGTCCTCCAGCTTTTTCTGAGCAATGGCCTTTCTTCGTTTGAATTTTACGATTCCCGCGGCTTCGTCAAAAAGCTCCCTGCGTTCCTCCGGACGGCCGCTTAAAATTTTATCAATCTGGCCCTGTCCGATAATGGAATATCCCTCTTTTCCGATTCCGGTATCATAAAACAGCTCATTAATGTCCTTTAACCGGCAGGGGCTTCCGTTCATCAGATATTCGCTCTCACCAGAGCGGTAAATCCGTCTGGAAACAGTCACCTCGTCAAAATCAATAGCCAGCTTGTGGTCGGAATTATCCAGGGTAATCGCCACATAGGCAAAGCCCTGGGGCTTTCTCGTTTCCGTACCTGCGAAAATTACATCCTGCATGCTGGAGCTTCTAAGCTGCTTTACCTTCTGCTCTCCGAGGACCCAGCGGACCGCATCGGCAACATTGCTCTTTCCGCTTCCGTTGGGACCGACGATGCCTGTAATCCCGTTATGAAATTCAAACAGGATTTTATTGGCAAAGGACTTGAATCCCTGTACCTCAATACTTTTTAAATACATGCTGCACCTTTTCTATTTTTTCAGCTCACAAAGTCCATGGTAGGCCGCAAGCTGCTCTGCCGCTTTTTTGGTCCGTCCAAGACCGCGGCCAATTTCCCGCTCTCCCAGCTTCACGCAGATTTCAAAGCTCTTGTCGTGGTCCGGTCCCTCTTCCTTTATGAGCTCGTAGGTCAGCTCCTCCCTGTAATCCGCCTGTATCAGCTCCTGCAGGATAGTTTTGCTATCGTAAAAGAGCCGTTTATGTTCAATATCATTTAAAATAAAGCGGAAAATAAACTCTTTTGCGTTAGCAAGACCACCATCCAGATAAATGGCTCCAATCATCGCTTCCATGGCATCAGAAGTCACCGACGGCCGTTTTCTTCCTCCTGTCATATCCTCCCCTTTTCCAAGGAGCAGATACTTTCCAAGAGAAAAAGCCTCCGCACAATAGGCAAGTGTGGGCTCACACACCAGACTGGCCCGCAGCTTCGTCATTTCTCCCTCTGGCATGGACGGGTAATTCCGGAATAAAAATTCACTGGTTACCACTTCAAGCACCGCATCCCCCAGAAATTCCAGCCGCTCGTTGCACCTTGTTTTGGCCCAGTGCCTTTCGTTGGCGTAGGAACTGTGGGTCAGGGCATGAGATAAAAGCTCCGGATTTTCAAAGGTATATCCAATTACTGCTTCCAGTTCTCTGTTTCTTTCTGTCACTTTGCACCTCTTTTCTCTGAACAGAAAATAAGGTGCCGCCGGAAGGAGGCACCTTTTTCCACTTCATCCCACTAATTTAAAGCATTCTTAATCTGTTCAACGGCATCGCCGACACTTACAATTTTCTCAGCGGCCTCTGTTGGAATTTCGATGTCGAATTCCTCTTCGATTCCCATGATAATCTGGAATACATCCAGGGAGTCAGCTCCAAGATCATCCACAAATGTGGTATTCATTGTGATATCATCCGGCGCGATGTTAAGCACCTCTGCAATGATCTCCTGTAATTTCTCAAACTCCATAACTTCCATCCTCTCTGATTTTTGTGTAGTGATTATTCCTGCTTATTTATATTTTCCTTTGTGGCCAGACATTCGCTTATTTTCTCATTGATTGCCTGCTCCTTAAAGGAAATACACTGAATAATAGAATTTTTTACCTCATTGGCTTTGGAACTTCCATGGGTTTTTACCACAAGACCCTTTAAGCCAAGAAGAGGCGCTCCGCCATACTGACTGGCATCAAAACTTTTTAATGTACTTTTTAAGGCGGGCTTTATGAGCAGAGCCCCGATTTTGCTTCGAAGGGAGGTCATTAAGCCCTGCTTCACCATAGATATCATGGTAGCACCCACCCCTTCATAAAGCTTTAAAATTACGTTCCCCACAAAAGCCTCGCAGACGATCACATCCGCGCCGCCGCGGGGAATTTCACGGGCTTCAATACTTCCGATAAAATTGATTCCCGGACATTCCTTTAACAGGGGATATGTCTCCTTTACAAGAGCGTTCCCCTTCTCTTCCTCTGCGCCGATATTTACAATGGCAACCCGTGGATTTTTAATCCCCATCACATGCTCCATGTAAATGGAGCCAAGCTGTGCAAACTGCACCAGATGGGACGGTCTGGCATCTACGTTGGCACCGCAGTCAATTAAAAGAGAAACTCCTTTTTCTGTGGGAATGAGCGGCGCTAACGGCGGACGCTCCACCCCTTTTAACCGCCCCACAAGAACCTGTCCGCCTACCAGGACGGCCCCGGAGCTTCCAGCGGACACGAATCCGTCAGCCTCGCCGGATTTTACCAGATTTAACCCCATCACAATGGAAGAATCTTTTTTCTTCCGGATTGCATTGACCGGGGGCTCCCCTGTTTCAATGATTTCGCTGGCATTTACGATTTCAATCTGTTCCTTTTTATAAGTGTATTTTTCCAGTTCCCGCTTTATGGCCTCTTCCCGGCCTGTGAGACAGACGAAGAGCTCGCTTCGCTCGTTGACGGCCTCCACGGCGCCTTTGACAATTTCTGCCGGCGCATTGTCACCGCCCATGGCATCTACTGCAATTTTTATCATGTCTATTACTCCCTGTCTAAATCTACCAATAATATACTAGATACGTTTTATAAAATCAATATGTTTTTTTACGAAAGTGTGCATAAATAGTAACAGTTCAGCCCTGCATCTTCTTATCCGCGTACCACGGACATGAAGCACGTGGCATCCGCCTGCGGCGAAAGAACTGCATTATATGAGCGTTCGGATTGTCCCGCCAACCTGGGCCGGGCTGGCCTTTCCTTTTAATTCCCTCATGATCTGGCCCATCAGAAAGCCCATGACCTTCTCTTTTCCTTCTTTCAGCTCTGCCACAGCCTTTGGATTGGCGTCAAGAACTTTTTTTACCGTTTCCGTCAGAAGGACAGAATCACTTTCTGTTTTCAGCCCGTGTTCTTCCACATACTGCTCCGGATCCACATCCGTTTCGAACATGACGGCAAATACTTTTCTGGCTGTCTGACTGTTAATCATCCCATTTTCCAAAAGTCTTAAGAGCGCTGCCAGATGGGCGGCTGTAAAACGAAGGCAGGACGCTTCCATATTATTATCCTTTAAAAGCCGTCTCGTTTCTCCGGTCAGCCAGTTGGAGGCCTTTTTAGGCGGCGCTCCGTTTTCAATAACGTCCTCAAACAGTTCCGCCAGAGCCCGGTCTTCAGTGAGGACAGCCGCATCGTATTCACTCAGGCCGTACTGTGTCTGATACCGTCTGAGCTTCTGTTCTTTAAGCTCCGGCTGCGCTTTTTTAACGGCTTCTATCCATGAATCGGAAATGTGTAAAAGAGGCAGATCCGGATCCGGGAAATACCGGTAGTCCCTGGCATCCTCCTTGGATCGCATGGCATAAGAAGCTTCCTTATTATCATCCCACCGTCTGGTTTCCTGAATTACTTTTTTTCCGCTTTCCAAAAGCTCAATCTGACGCTCCCTCTCTCCCTCAATGGCATGGGCAATGGCCTTAAAGGAGTTTAGGTTCTTCATTTCCGTTCGGGTGCCTGATTTTAAACTTCCCGCCTCACGGATGGAAAGATTCACATCAGCACGCATGGAGCCCTCCTGAAGCCGGCAGTCGGAAATTTTAAGGTACTGCATGGTGGACTGCAAATGTTCCAGGTAAGCGATTACATCACCGGCGCTTCGCATATCCGGTTCCGAGACGATCTCCAGGAGAGGTACCCCGCTCCGGTTATAATCCACCAGGGTGCTGCCGGTCCATTCATCATGAACCAGCTTTCCGGCATCCTCTTCCATGTGGATTTCGTGGATTCCGATTCTTTTCGTCCCTCCGGCTGTTTCAATCTCTACAAAGCCGTCATAACAGATGGGAAGATATAACTGGGAAATCTGATAGTTCTGGGGATTATCCGGGTAAAAATAGTTTTTCCTGTCAAATTTGCAAAACTGGTTAATTTTACAATTTAAAGCAAGCCCTGCCCGAAGTGCAAATTCTACCACCTGTTTATTTAATATAGGAAGAGAGCCGGGCATTCCCGTACAGACGGGGCACACATGGGTGTTGGGAGCTGCACCGAAGGAATTTTTGCAGCCACAGAAAATCTTTGTCCTTGTGGCCAGCTCCACATGGACCTCCAGGCCGATCACTGTTTCATACTGTTTCATGAAAATGCCTCCTTTCCTGTAAAGGGAAGCGAAAAGGCTCCCCGGACCCGTTCAAGCCCCGCTCCGGCACAGAACAGCTTCTTTTCCGAAAAGCAGTCGCCAATGAGCTGTACGCCGACGGGAAGTCCCTCTTTACTAACCGTGCAGGGTACTGTGAGTCCCGGAAGACCTGCCAGGTTCACAGCCACCGTATAAATATCGCTTAGATACATCTTCATGGGGTCACTTAAAGAAGTTCCGATTTTTGGAGCTGTTGTGGGGGCTGCCGGTCCCAGAATGATGTCATACCTTGCGAATGCCTCGTTGAACGCCTGTTTGATTTTTGCACGCACCTTAAGGGCTTTCAGATAATATGCGTCATAGTACCCGGAGCTTAAAACAAAGGAACCCAGCATGATTCTTTGCTTCACCTCCGGACCGAAGCCCTCGGAGCGGCTTCTTTTATACATGTCATGGAGATCTTCATAGTTTTCGGCGCGATACCCGTACTTTACGCCATCAAACCGTTCCAGGTTGGAGCTGGCTTCTGCGGAGGCAATGACGTAATAAGCCGGAATGGTATATTCCATAAGGCCCAGATCAAAGGATTCCACTGTGGCATTCAGCTCCTTAAAATAAGAAACCGCCTGCTCCACTGCCTGCTTCACATCAGGATCCAGTCCCTCGGCCAGATATTCCCGGGGAATTCCAATCCGAAGGGATTTTACATCTTCAGAAAGTGCTGAAATAAAATCCGTATCTTCCCGTTTCATGGAGGTGCCATCCTTTTTATCGTGGGAGGCAATGACCTCCAAAAGAGCCGCGCAGTCTTCTGTTGTTTTTCCAATGGGGCCGATCTGGTCCAGAGAGGAGGCATAGGCAATGAGCCCGAACCGGGATACGGTCCCATAAGTGGGCTTGATTCCTGTGACGCCGCAATAGGAGCTGGGCTGTCTGATGGAGCCTCCTGTGTCCGAACCAAGGGCCAGAAAACTTTCTCCCGCTGCCACAGCCGCACAGGAGCCCCCGGAGGAGCCTCCCGGGACACGGGAGGGATCCCACGGGTTTCTCGTGACTCCATAAGCAGAGGTTTCTGTGGTGCTTCCCATGGCAAATTCATCCATATTGGTTTTTCCAAGAATGATAAGGCCGGCATTTTTAAGCTGCGTAACGGCCTCTGCATCGTAGAATGGAACAAAATTTTCAAGAATTTTTGAGGCGCAGGTAGTATGCATTCCCCTGGTACATATATTATCCTTCACAGCAATGGGAACCCCTGCCAGGGGGCTGTTAAACCGCCCTGCCCGTATGCCCTTCTCCACTTCCTCCGCCTGCTTAAGAACGGTTTCCTCCTCCACAGCAAGAAAGGCATGTATGGTTTTCTCTTCCTTTTTTATCTGGTCCAGGGAAGCTTTTGCCGCCTCAGAAACTCCGATCTCCCCTGCTTTTATCTTCTTCCCCAGCTCCATGGCCGTAAGCTCCGTAATCTGCATGCTTTCTCCTCCTATCCGATGGTCCCGGGAACAAGGAACTGGCCGTCCTTCTCTTCCGGTGCATTTTTTAAAAGCTCTTCCCTTGCCGTGCTCTCCTCCTCCACATCCTCCCGGAACACATTTTCTATGGGGAAAATATGGGTCAGAGGCTCCACGCCATCGGTATCCAGAGTATTTAACAGCTCCACATAATCCAGCATTTTCTGCATCTCATTTCTGGATTTTTCTTTCTCCTCATCTGTAAGGGAAAGCTTGGCAAGAATTTCCATCTCATCCATGGTTTTATCCGTTATCTTCTCCGCCATAATATCCTCTCCTCTTCTTTCCTTAAGTTTCTTCCTTAAGTTTCTCCCGCAACTGCTTTTTTGCTATCGGGAAAACATCATGGCCTTAACCGGGTCATATCCCGCGGGAACAGGCACGCCTCCCGCACATTGTCTTCCCCTGTGAGCTTCATGGTCAGACGCTCTAAACCGATTCCAAGGCCACCGTGGGGCGGCATCCCATACTGAAAACAGTCCAGATAATCTTCCATCCCCTCTGTATCCATGCCCCTTTCTTCCATTTTTTCAAGAAGCCTGTGGTAGTCATGGATCCTCTGGCCTCCGGTTGTGATTTCCATGCCGCGAAACAGAAGATCAAAGCTTAACGTAACTCCTGTATCCTCAGGATCGTCCATGGTATAGAAAGGCCGCTTCTTTGACGGATAGTGGGTGACAAATACGAAATCCGCATCAAACCTGGATTTAAAGTATTCTCCAATCAGCGCCTCTTCCTCCGGCTCCAGATCATGGGGAGCACGGATGGCCCGGTGGTATGTTTCTGAAACCAGCCTCTTGGCCTCATCAAACCGCACACAGGGAATTTTTTCCACGTTGGGAAGGGTGATCTTTAAAAGCTCCAGCTCCTTTTTATATTCCCGCTCAAGAAGTCCCATGACATACCGGAGCATGGATGTTTCCATCTGGCAGAGTTCCATAAAGTTTTCAATGAATCCCATCTCAAAATCCAGGCTGGTATATTCGTTTAAATGGCGCCTGGTGTTGTGCTTTTCCGCCCGGAACACAGGACCTGTCTCAAACACGCGGTCAAAAACGCCCACCATCATCTGCTTATAAAACTGCGGACTCTGCGCCAGCACCGCCGGGCGATGGAAATACTGGATTTTAAACAGGTTTGCACCGCCTTCCGCCGATTTTTCACCAAGCTTCGGCGTGTGAATTTCCGTAAATCCCTGACTTGTCATAAATTCACGGAACCCCCGGCAGATTCCTTCCTGGATCTTAAATCCGGCCCGCTCCCTCACGTTTCTTAAGGCAATGGCTCTGCAGTTTAACTTTGCCTCCAGGGACGTATTTAATTTCCATTTATCAATGGCAAGGGGCAGCGGTTTTTGGGGGCCTGAAAGAATCTTCACATCCGAAAGGCAAATCTCCATTCCATGGGGAGCCCGGGCCTCCTCCTTTACCACTCCTGCTGCCCGGACAGCCTGGCCCTCACGGAGTTTTTTCATCCATGGCTTTCTCTCCGATTTTTCATAGACCGCCTGGAACAGACCCTCCCGCCTTCTTAAAATCACGAATACGATTTCCCCCATATCCCGGATGCTGTGGACCATGGCGGACATCACAGTTTCCAATCCGATTTCCGGCATTTTTTCTTTTTCCTGCATTTCTGTTATAAATTCCATACCGTTTTCCTCCTCATCTGGGAACCAGGCGGGTAACCAAAAAGTCCCGCCCCGGAGATTTTCATCAACTGAAATATCTCCGGGACGGGACTTCTATTCCCCGCGGTACCACCCGCATTGCATTACTGCCTCTCATGAGCCGCCGCCCAAAGGGCTGTCGGACCAACATCCTGCGACTCTGCTGTGTAACGTACAGCCATCGTGCTTTCCTACCTGTTCCCCGGTCTTTCGCCGGGACTTTCAGAAAACCAGCTCCGGAGCGTTCCCACATTCTTTTCCCTTTCCCGTGCTCTCAGCCGGCGACACGGTTCTCTGTCAAGTTCCAAAGAGTGAGTCTCTTTCATAGCCTTTTTCTTTGTTTTTATATTGTTATCTTATAATTTGCTATTTATATCAGAGTTTTTTGATTCTGTCAAGCGCTTTTAGAGAATTTTCGTAAGTTCCGAACGCTGTCAGACGGAAATACCCCTCTCCGGATGGCCCGAAACCTGCTCCCGGAGTACCCACGATCCCTGCGTGATGAAGCAGATAATCGAAAAATTCCCAGGAGGACATACCATTCGGTGTTTTCATCCATATATAGGGAGAATTTATGCCGCCATACGCCGTATAACCCGCGGCTCTCAGCCCGTTTAAAATGGCCGATGCGTTCTTCATGTAGCGCTCAATCTGTTCCGTGATCTGGATTTTTCCCTCAGGAGAATATACGGCTTCCCCGGCCCGCTGCACAATATAAGGCGTTCCGTTGTATTTGCTGCCCTGGCGGCGCATCCAGAGCCCGTGAAGGCTCACATCCCCGCATGTAAGCTCCTTTGGAATTACAGAAAAGCCCAGACGGACACCCGTAAAGCCGGCCTTTTTGGAAAAACTGCGAAGCTCAATGGCACAGGTCTTCGCTCCCTCACATTCATAGATGGAATGAGGGATTCCATCCTCTGTGATATAGGCCTCATAGGCCGCATCAAAAAGAATCACAGACCCGTTTTCATTGGCATAATCCACCCATTTCTGCAGCTCCTCTTTTTTAATTGCCTCGCCTGTGGGGTTGTTGGGAAAGCAAAGGTAGATCACATCCGCCTTCTTTCCGGGAAGTTCAGGAAGAAAATGGTTCTCTTCCGTACAGGGCATATAGACCACATGATCAAATTTTCCGGTGGACGCATCATAAAGCCCGGTGCGGCCTGCCATCACGTTGCTGTCCACATAGACGGGATATACCGGGTCGCAGACAGCAATGGTATCTGTAAGGCCGAACAGCTCCTGAATATTACCGGAGTCACATTTTGCGCCATCAGAAATAAAGATCTCATCGGCGGAAATTTCGCAGCCTCTGGCTTTAAAATCATTCTCTGCGATGGCAAAACGCAGGAATTCATATCCCTGCTCCGGCGCATAGCCGCGGAAAGTGGCGGCATTTCCCATCTCATCCACAGCCCGATGCATGGCCTCCACAATGGCTGGGGCTAGAGGCTGGGTCACATCGCCGATCCCCAGACGGATGATCTCCTGATCGGGATTTTCTGCCTGAAATGCAGACACCTTTTTGGCAATGGTGGAAAATAAATAGCTTCCCGGCAGTTTTAAAAAGTTTTCATTGACAGTAAACATAGGCTTCCTCTTCCTTTCCCTTATTTCCGGAGAGTATCTCACTCCTCCGAAATCAGCATGGTCACCATATGGGCGCTCTCGGACATGGTGCGTCCCGTATCCATACTGGTTTTCTGTAAATACCGGTGGGCTTCCGGCTCCGATAAGTGATTGCGCTTCATCAAAAGTTTTTTTGCACGCCGTAAAACTCCCTGTTCTTCCGAGCTTTCCACAAAGCCGGCAAAAAGAGGATGAGCCATGTTGGGCCTGGACTTAAACTCCGGATGGGCCTGGATTCCCACAAAAAACGGATGATCCGAAAGCTCAATCATTTCCACGATTCTTCCGTCCGGAGACTGTCCGGAAAGCATCATTCCATGGGAAGTGAAATCCTCCCGGTATTTGTTATTCACCTCATAGCGGTGTCTGTGACGCTCATTTATGTGCTCAGTCCCATACAGGGCATAGGCTCTGGATTTTTTATCCAGAACACAGGGATAGGAGCCGAGACGCAGGGTGCCTCCAAGATTCTCCACCCCATTCTGGTCCGGCATCAGATCCACAACCGGATGTGCGGTATCGGCATCAAATTCGGAACTGTTGGCATCCTCATATCCAAGAACATTTCTGGCAAATTCCACAATGGACATCTGCATCCCCAGACAGATTCCCAGATATGGAATCTTCTCTGTCCGCGCATAACCGGCCGCCAGGACCATCCCTTCGGTTCCCCGGTAGCCAAAGCCGCCGGGAATGATGATGCCGTCTACTCCGGCAAAGGTATCTTCCAGATTCTCTTTTGTCAGGGCTCCGGAATCCACCCACCGGATGCTTACCTTCGTGCGGTTTGCGATACCGCCGTGCTTTAATGCCTCCATAACACTTAAATACGCGTCATGAAGTTTGATATATTTTCCAACCAGGGCAATGGTCACTTCACTCTGGGGATTCTTAAGGGCATCCACCATCTGTCTCCAGTCGCCCAGATTCGGCTCACCGCAGGGAAGCCCCAGGCAGGAACAGACCACATGAGCCAGCCGCTCCCGCTCCATCATAAGAGGGGCCTCATAAAGATATTCCACATCAGGATTCTGCAGCACATGCCCCTCCGGCACATTGCAGAACAGAGCAATTTTCCCCTTAATATCGTCTCCGAGAGGAACCTCGGTCCGGCACACGATCACGTCCGGGGACAATCCCATCCCCTGGAGTGCCTTCACACTCTGCTGAGTTGGTTTCGTCTTCACTTCTCCGGATGCCTTAAGATAGGGAACCAGAGTCACATGAAGAAGGACAGAATTCCTGTATCCAACCTCCTGACGGAACTGGCGGATGGCTTCCAGAAAAGGCTGGCTCTCAATATCTCCCACAGTGCCGCCCACCTCAACGATGGCAATGCGGTTCTCATCCGGGGATTTTGCCCGGTAAAATCTGGCTTTTATCTCATTTGTAATATGAGGGATAACCTGGACCGTTCCTCCGCCAAAATCTCCGTGCCGCTCCTTCTGAAGAACCGTCCAGTAGATTTTTCCGGTGGTGACATTGGAATTTTTATCCAGACTTTCATCAATAAAACGCTCATAATGGCCAAGATCCAGGTCCGTTTCTGTTCCATCGTCGGTGACGAACACTTCGCCGTGCTGGATAGGATTCATGGTGCCTGGGTCAATGTTGATATAGGGATCAAATTTCTGCATGGTGACCTGATAGCCGCGGGCTTTCAAAAGTCTTCCTAAGGATGCCGCCGTAATTCCCTTCCCAAGGCCGGAAACAACGCCGCCTGTGACAAACACATATTTTACTGCCATATTTACCTCCTGAGCTCTGTGCAAAATGAAAATATAGAAAAATGGTGACAGAATCCTCAGGGGATCTGACACCATTGTCCTCACATAGCTTCCATATGTAATTTTACGCAGATTTTAAAAAAAATATGGAACTAATATATTCCTTTTTTTCTGGTTTGTAAAGCTTTTTTTTAAAAAAATGATTGACAAATTTTCAAAAACATGTATAGTATACCCCATAAAGGAAAGCAAGGGCGCTTCGGTTTTGGCTGAAGCGCCCTTCTTTTTTGCAGAGAGGAGAACAATTTATGAGCAAAAACATTCCCGAACTGTACGGAAGCCTTGTATTTAACGATTCCGCCATGAAGAGCAGACTGTCCAGGGACGTCTACAAAGCACTTAAGAAAACCATTGACAACGGCACACATCTGGAGCTTGACATTGCCAACGCCGTTGCCGTCGCCATGAAAGAATGGGCCATAGAACATGGCGCCACCCACTTCACCCACTGGTTTCAGCCCATGACAGGCATCACTGCGGAAAAGCATGACAGCTTTCTCTCCCCCTCGGGCGCCGGAGAGGCAATCATGGAATTCTCCGGAAAAGAGCTCGTAAAAGGCGAACCAGATGCATCCAGTTTCCCGTCCGGAGGCTTAAGGGCCACCTTCGAGGCCCGCGGATACACCGCATGGGATCCGACCTCTTACGCATTCATCAAAGGACACACACTCTGCATCCCCACCGCATTCTGCTCTTACAGCGGTGAAGCTCTCGACAAAAAGACACCTCTGCTCCGCTCCATGGAAGCCATCAGCAAAGAAGCTACCCGATTATTACACATACTTGGACGTACCGATGTGAAACGCGTTCTTGCCACCGTCGGTGCAGAACAGGAATATTTCCTTGTGGATAAGGACGCTTACAATTCGAGAAAAGACCTGATTTTCTGCCGCAGAACCCTGTTCGGCGCTCCGGCTCCCAAGGGGCAGGAAATGGATGATCATTACTTCGGTTCCATCCGCCCCCGCATAGAGGCTTTCATGGAAGAGTTAAATGAGGAACTCTGGAAACTGGGAATTCCCGTAAAGACAGAGCATAAAGAGGTGGCTCCCGGACAGTACGAGCTGGCCCCGGTCTATGAGACGGTAAACGTGGCCATGGATCACAACCAGCTTGTGATGGAACTGCTCAAACGGGTTGCAGAGCGCCATGGCCTTGCATGTCTCTTACACGAAAAGCCTTTTGAAGGAATCAACGGAAGCGGCAAGCACAATAACTGGGCGCTGTCCACCGACACCGGAATAAACCTCCTGGATCCCGGAAAGACCCCCTGTGAAAATACCCAGTTTTTACTGTTTTTGGCGGCTGTTGTGAAAGCAGTGGATGAATATGCAGATCTGCTCCGCATCTCCGTCGCCACTGCCGGGAATGACCACCGCCTGGGCGCAAATGAAGCGCCTCCGGCCGTTGTGTCCATGTTTTTAGGCGACGAACTGACCGCCGTTGTGGATTCCATAAAATCTGACAGCTTCTTCAAAAGCAAAGGCAAAGTTGAGATGACCGCAGGCCCGAAGGTTCTCCCCCATTTCATCAAGGATACTACCGACAGAAACCGCACCTCGCCGTTTGCGTTCACCGGAAATAAATTTGAGTTCCGTATGCCCGGCTCTTCCCTTTCCCTGTCCGGGCCCAATATTGTTCTGAATACGGCTGTGGCCGAGGAGCTTTCTCAGTTTGCGGACCGTCTGGAAAAAGCAGCGGCCGGGGAGCTTGACGCTGCCATCCACAGCCTTCTCAAGGAAGTGTTTACCAGTCACGAGCGCGTAATCTTCAACGGCAACGGATACACCGACGAGTGGCTCCGCGAGGCAGAAAAACGGGGGCTTCCAAACCTGGCTTCCACTTCTGATGCTCTGCCCTGTTTTCTGGAAGAAAAAAACATTGCCCTGTTCACCAGACATCAGGTGTTTTCCAGAGAGGAAATGCACTCCCGCTATGAAATCATTCTGGAAAACTACTGCAAAACTCTCCACATCGAAGCACGCACCATGGCGGATATGATGTTAAAAGAGCTGCTTCCCGCAGTCTTCACCTATATGAATCACCTGGCCTCCACAGGAAATTATAAAAAAGGCCTCATGGCCGCCGTTTCCACAAAGGCGGAAGAACAGCTCCTGACCCGGCTAAGCAGGCTGGCAGACGGAATTTCGGAGCATCTGGATTCTTTAAAAGCTGAGGTTGAAATCGCGGAAGCCATGGAAGAACCACTGAAAGCCGGCCATTACTGCCATGACGTCATCATCCCCGAGATGAAAGCCATCCGCCGTCTGGCAGATACCGCCGAAGGGCTGATTCCTGATGGTATGCTTCCGTATCCCACATACGCAAAGCTCCTTTTTAACTTATAAATCCTTTCATTCCTGAAAAAAGACGCATGGTTTGCCATTGGCTGTTCCATGTGTCTTTTTTCTTTTTGTCGTTTCTCTTGCCATCAAAAAAGCCGGACTCTGTCTGTCCCGACTTTTTTGTATGCCTTTACCTTTTTACCTTCCTTATCCTCGATTATCCTGTTTGCCCTGCCATTTCACCCGGCATGCCTTTATTCCTGACAGGACATTTTTATCTATTCTCCATACACACGGATGATTCCGGAAACCTCCTCAACCACCGACATTCCCTTCACGATCATAAGCGCATCGTTAAAATGCCGCTCCAAAACCGCCCCGGTGATAATCACCAGCTCGGCCACTCTGCCGCGGCTGGGCTTTTGAACCACCTGGGCGATACTGACATCGTTATTTCCCAGAACGCCCGCAATATTCGCAAGGGCTCCCGGACGGTCAGCAACCTTAAGGCGCAGAAAGAACCGGCTCCGGGTCTCTTCCATGGGTTTAACCGGGATATGTTTATAAGCCACGCCGCCGCTAAAGCCACAGTTATCGTGGAGAATATTCCTCATGACGATGATTACATCGCCCATGACCGCGCTGGCCGTCGGCATCTTTCCCGCGCCCCGGCCCATGAACATGGCATCGTCGTTTGCCTCTCCGTGAACAAACACAGCGTTAAAAGAATCCCGCACGGTTGCTAAGGGATGCTGTTCCGGAATCAGCATCGGGTGAACACGAACCCCAATCTGTCCATCTTCCAGGGCGGCAATTCCCACCAGCTTGATTACATAGCCAAATTCCTTCGCATAACGCACATCTTCGGCTGTGATCTTCGTGATTCCTTCTGTATACACATCTGAAAATACAACCGTTGAATTGTAGGCTAAGGACGCCATAATTGCAATCTTTCTCGCCGCGTCATGCCCTTCCACGTCAGCCGTCGGATCCGCCTCGGCATAGCCCAGCTTTGTCGCTTCCCCAAGGGCTTCTTCATAACTCATTCCTTCTTCTGACATCTTTGTCAGAATATAGTTGGTAGTGCCGTTTACAATTCCCATGATCTCCGTCAGGAGACTGGCGGAGAGACTCTGCTTTAAAGGGCGGATAATGGGGATTGCCCCGGCCACTGCCGCCTCAAACTGGAGGTCCACTCCCCGCTCCTCTGCAAGGGATAAAAGCTCCTGTCCGTGCACCGCCAGCAAATCCTTATTGGCGGAAACCACCTGCTTTCCAGAAAGAACCGCCTGGGTAATATAGGTTTTCGCCGGCTCCACACCGCCCATAACCTCAATTACCAGCCGGATTTCATCATCGTTTAAAATCTCCTCCCAGTTGTCTGTCAAAAGCTCCGGAGGAATCCCGTCCCTTTTCTTTTTTAAATCCCGGACCATAATCCTTTTAATCTCAAGGCGGCCTCCGGTTTTCTTACCTATTTCATCTGACAGCATCCCGGCCAGTGCGTACACCCCGCTTCCAACGGTTCCGGCACCCAGAAGTGCCGCTTTGATCACATGTTTTTTCATAATCTTTATCCTCTCTGCTCTCTGTAAACGCGGATTTTGGCACAGATACCCTTTATGTCGGACATGTTCCCCAGTGTCTCTAACGCAGTATTAAAATTCCGTTCCAGGACGGAGCCGGTTATAATAACCAGCTCGTTGGCTCCATGGATCGTATGTTTGGCCACCACCTGATCAATGCTCACGCCATTGTTTCCCAGGACACTCGCGATATTCCCAAGGGAGCCGGGCTTCTCCGAAACCAGAAGCCGGAGAAAAAAACAGCTTTCTGTCTCTTCTATGGGCATGACCGGCAGCTTCTTATAAGCAATCCCGCCGTTCCAGCCACAGTTGTCGTGAAGCAGGTTTCGCAGGACCGTAGTCACGTCACCCATGACTGCACTGGCCGTTGGCATCTTTCCTGCGCCCCGCCCCATGAACATGGCATCTCCGTTGGCATCTCCATGGACAAACACTGCGTTGAAGGAATCCCGGACAGATGCCAGCGGATGTTTCTTTGGAATCAGCATCGGATGCACTTTCACCTCCAGCCTCTCCCCGGATAATCGTGCGATTCCCACCAGCTTAATCACATAACCAAATTCTTTGGCATAGTAGACGTCATCCGCTGTGATCTGTGTAATTCCCTCGATATACACATCAGAAAAAGCCACATCGGAACTGTATGCCAGAGATCCCAGGATTACCATTTTCCGTCCTGCGTCATATCCCTCCACATCGGAAGCGGGATCCGCTTCCGCATAGCCCAGTTCTGTGGCCATCTTAAGAGCCCCGGCGTAATCCATGCCCTCCTCGGTCATCTTTGTTAAAATAAAATTGGTAGTGCCGTTTACAATCCCCATGATCTCCGTCAGAAGGCCGGCTGTCATGTTCTGCTTAAGGGGCCGGATGATCGGAATCGCTCCGGCAACGGCAGCCTCAAACTGCAAATCCACCCCGTGCTCCTCCGCCAGCCGTAAAAGCTCCTGGCCATACTCCGCCAGCAAATCCTTATTGGCGGAAACCACCTGCTTTCCGGAGAGAATCGCTTCGGTGATATAGGTCCTTGCAGGCTCAATGCCGCCCATAACCTCGATGACAATCTGTATCTCACTGTCCTCTAAAATATCTTCCCAGCGGTCCGTTAAGAGCTCCCCCGGGATTTTGTCTCTCTTCTTCGCCGTATCCCGCACCAGCACCTTCTTTATCGCCAGGCTCCCTCCTGTTTTCTGGGCCATCTCGCCCGCAAGCATTCCCGCAAGCGCATATACTCCGCTTCCAACGGTTCCCGCCCCCAGAAGGGCCGCCTTCACTGTCTCATTCTCCATGTGTCTTCTCTCCTGTCTCCCACGGTTTTTCCTATTATATCGTTGTACAGGGAAGAAAGCAAGGAAAAATTCAGTCCCAAAGGCGCCTTACAGTCCACAGCAGTCCACAGCGGTAGCAGTTCAGAGGCTATCTGAACTGCTACCCACAGGCTTTCGCCGAAAGCCTTTTCATTGTATCATTCCGTTTCCATCTGCATACTGACCGTTTGGCGTGTTCCTGTTAAGCCACAGTCTCCCGTCATTGGCGTCAAAATAGTAGGATCGCCCATCAATCCGCTGATAGCCGGTTTTCATCGCTCCTCTGGTTCCATCCGATATGGGATTCAGATAATAACGGGCGTCGCCAATATCCTGCCAGCCGGTCTTCATGGCTCCCCTTGTTCCGTCTGATACGGGGTTTAAATAAAACCAGTTGTTGTCCACATAGATCCAGCCGGTCTTCATGGCTCCTCTCGTTCCGTCTGATATAGGGTTTAAATAAAACCAGTTATTGTCCACATAGATCCAGCCGGTCTTCATGGCTCCTCTCGTTCCGTCTGATATGGGGTTTAAATAAAACCAGTTATTGTCCACATAAATCCAGTCTGTTTTCATGTACCCGTTTTCCATAAGATAGAACCAATTGTTGTCTACAAAAAGCCAGCGGCTTTTTGCCAGGTTTCCATCTTCCATCCGAAACGTCCACCCTGCGCTGTCCTGACTCCAGCCATATTTCGGCTGTCCGGGACTCTGGGAGGGATACCTGTTTCCAGGAGTGTTTCCGGGGGTATTTCCTTTATAGACCTCTTCCTCACTGATGCTGTACTCTTCTGATTTATCGGTCCATTCTCCCTTTTTATCACTGGAACCGTCAATTGCCCGTACTCTGAAGGAATAGTCGCCGGCCTTATTCATATATGAATAAAAATCGTATTTTTCCCGGCTGGTGGTTACCGTAGTTACCAGCGAATTTCCCCGATACAGCCTGACTTCATATTTTCCGGCGCCTTCCACCTCAGACCACCGGGCCTCGCTGTCCTCCCAGTAATAGTCTTCCGGCTCTGTCAGAACTCCGGTCACCTTCTCTAATTTAATATCGATTTGAAGGCTTTCTCCGTTATGAGTAACTTTTTTCGATTTCAGTTCGCTTCGGAATCCGGAAACTGTCACCTTTGTGGAACTTGAAAAGTAATACTTCTTCTCATCCTTAACGGAAAGCTCCAGGCGGATAACCGGAATCTCTCCCCAGACCCATACATCGTCATCTGTGTCATAATATTCTGCCGGTTCCGTTATCTCAATTTTCTCGTCTGATACCGTAACCTTAACGCTGCCCACATCTTCACCGGCTTCCGGCTTCTTATCACATTCCACTTTCAGTCTCACGCTGTTTATCTTCTCCCGGCCTGCAGCCGCATATGCCGGGCTCCCCAGCATAAAAATGAGTCCCGCTGCCAATGCAAACCTTAATACTGCTTTCCAATATCGCCTCATAGTGCTCCTTCCCTGCCCTTTGCCGAATCTTTTGGCATTCCTAATCACAGGCTTTTATTTTATTCTTCTTTGCCCTCCTCCGGACTTTCTGACATTCCTGATCACAGGTTTTCGATTTATTTTTCTTTTCCCTCCTCCAGACTTTCCGGCATTCCGGTCAGGTTTATATTCCTCGTCACCTTTGCGTCATAGGTATCCGCCCGCATGATCTCGGCCAGATCCACACCTGTTGCCTCCTTCATTGACTCGAACAGCTTCGCCATCACCACAGGCACATTGCCCGCCACGGCCTCCACACCGTTTTCAGCGCCGTTTCCGCCTCCAATGATCGTAATCCGGTCGATTTGGGAAAGCGGCTCCGCAATCTTCCCGGCGATCTCGGGAAGGACTTTTATCATCATCTCGGCCATGGCCGCCTGGTTGTATTTCTGATAGGCTTCCGCCTTCTTCTCCATACCTTCTGCTTCGGCCAGCGCCTTCGCCTGAATCGCGGCTGCCTCCGCCTGCCCTCTCGCACGGATTCCCTCCGCCTCCTGAAGCATCGCGTACTTTTTCGCCTCCGCCTGGGCTTTCACAGCCTCCGCTTCCTTTTCCTGCTCATATTTTTTTGCTTCCGCCTCTCTCTGACGCTTTGTAAGGTCAGCCGCGGCTGCCTGTTCAATAGCGTAGCGGTCTGCATCCGCCTTCTTATTAATCTCTGCCTCCAGTGCCTGCTGCTGTACGGTCACCTGCTGTCTGCGAAGCTCCGCCTCGCGCTCCGTCTTGGCAATCTGTGCGTTGACTGTGGCCGCCTGAATTGTCTTCTCCTGTTCCTGCTTCTGAATCTCATAAGCCGCATCGGCTTCCGCCTTCTTTGTATCCGACGCCTTCTGTAACTCGGCCTTCTTGATCGCCAGTTCGTTGTTCTTCTGGGCGATCTCCGCCTCGGCCAGGACTCTGGCATCGTTGGATGCTTTATCGGCAGCCGCCTGGGCGATGGCGATATCCCGCTCCGCCTCCGCTTTCGCGATAGAAGCGTCCTTCCGGATCTTTGAGGTATTGTCCATACCGAGATCCTGGATTAATCCATGTTCGTCAGTCACATTCTGAATGTTGCAGGACAAAATATCAATTCCCAGCTTCTTCATATCCAGGGACGCTTTGGCCATCACCTGATCCGAAAAAGAATCTCTGTCCGTATTGATGGCTCTGAGAGACAAAGTACCGATGATCTCACGCATGTTTCCCTGAAGGGAATCCTGCAGATCCGCCGCGATCTTCACCGGCTCCTTATTTAGAAAGTTCCTCATCGCCAGCTTCATCTGTTCCGGCGTATCCGCCACACGGACCTTGGCCACCGCATCCACCATGACGTTGATAAAATCATTGGTGGGAATATACTCATCTGTTTTAATATCCACCGTGATCTGCCCCAGATACAGCTTATCCATCTGTTCAAAAAACGGGATTTTAAATCCGGCGCGGCCGATCAGTACCCGGGGCTCTTTTCTTAATCCTGAAATAATAAAGGCATGATCCGGCGGCGCTTTCACATACCCCTGGGTAATAATGATGAGCAGAAGAACGACAACAACAACGACTGGAATTAATACAAATAAAATATCCGGCATAGGTTCTCCTTTCTTTTTGCGGTTTTCTTTTATTATCTTATTAATTCCAGTCTAGCACATTTTTCCATTTTGTTGAATAGATTTAAGCAATTCGTCAGAATTTGACAGAGAAAAGACCTATTTACCTTTATTTTGCCACAAAAGTTCTGCCGCAAAAAAGAGGCTTTACACACCACAGGCGATTTATTATAATGGAAATGAGAGTACATTTGTACCAGATAAGATAAGACGAGGAGGAATGGTTGTGAAATTTTTGTTTTCCTGTGCGGACGAATATTTACACAGATGTACCTGGAAAGATATGGCATCCCTTAAATTCTGCCTCTTTTCCATAGGAACTCTGGCAGGCATGGAGGTGTCGAAGAAAAATAAGAAGAAGGTAAGGATTGCTGCTTCTGTTATTTTTTGGATTACTTATATTCCGTTGATGGCAAAATTTTTGAAGGTTGTGACAGATAAAAGGAATGGGGCATAGTTCCATTGAATATGGTCCCAAGTGCCCTTTACTTAAAAGGGAAACCACATTTCTGTGATTCCCCAGGAGACGCACCAAATTTTGTCTCTGATATATGGTTCTAACTGTTTAATTTGCGGCTTTTTCAACGTATTTTGTCACCAGGTCAATCAACCTTTTTGCTGTATCAATTTGCCTTGCAGCTTCATCCTTGCTGGTGATATAAAACTCGTCATAATCACTGGCATGGCGGATTTTTGCTGCCTTTTCCACAGCACGCCCGATTTCTGGAGGAAATTTCCCTCCATGGACATAATTTTTATTAAAATATGCTAAAGTGTCTTTATGTTTTTTAAATGCAACAGGTTCCAGGCAAAGTACCGCTGTAAGCGAATAGTAAATCGAATAATATGCCCTATTATTAGCTGCTTTCAAACGTTCATTTTCATATAGCAAATTTGCATTTTCCAGTTCTTCTTTGGCTCTCTCTATTTTGTATCTTGCCAAGTCTCTTTCATAAGGTAATGAATTATCCATTAAACAGCCACGCCCTCTTTTTCTATATTAACAAAAAACGGATAGACACCCTTCCAATGATTATAAGTGTCAATATTTTGAATACAGGGATTGATTTCTATACCATGTTCCTGTTCAAAATCATATGTGAAATCATATACCTTATCTGCATAATCGCAGATCTTTTCCGGCTGTATATTCACCAATATCATAATGTCAATATCTGAACTTCTACTGTAATCCCCCCGTGCATAAGAGCCAAATAAAATTACTTTTTCAAGATTTTCCCCGAAAAGCTGCTTTAATTCTCTGTTATACGATACTAACAGATCATGAATGATCCCAGACACATATCCATCCTCCCTCTTTGTTTTTTACTTTTTCCAAATATCTATAACTATTATACTTTTTCCCTGTCCATTATTCAAGTAGCTATTTTTTGAAGACAAGTTACCTCTTCAAAACACGTGGCGCACTTACTGTTCACGTACAACTTCTTACCTGTCTTAACACGGGCAGTCTTGTTGTTGCATAGTTCTATTGTACGTGGAAATAGCTATTATGCCGCATAACTCTCCTTTACAATCGCAGAAAGTTATTGTATGATTGTTTTATTAACTTATAAATATATTTCATTCAAAGGAGGCTGTTAAAAATGCCAAGAGGCGCAAAAAAGGAAATCGTTTATACGGGCAGGGCTTTAAAGCTGCATGAGAAAATCACGAAAATGGAATCTGACTTAAAAGCAGCAAAGGAGGAATTAAAAATCGCTTATAAAGAACAGTTAAAAGCCGAGAAAGCCACTGCCACGAGAGAAAAAAAAGCCGCTGCTGCCGCCGCTAAAAAGGCCATGAGAGAAAATAAGGTCAAACTGTTAAAAGCCATCGAGGAATCAGAAAAATCTGCGGAGGAGATTCTGGCCTTTCTTTCCAGAGAATCTTAACTTCAGGAAAATAATCATCAAAAGCGGCATACATCATCGCAAGCTTATGAAAAGACCATCAAACCAGAAGCGACTCTGGATTAGACGGTCTTTTCATAATTCATACTATAATTTTTCAAATTGTACTCAGCCGCCGGCTTTTGCGGTAAGCCGATCAGGAGCCACGGCGATCAGAGATTTTCTGAAGGAGAAGATCATGAATAAATTCAGCCGTTTTATTGCTGTGCTTCTGCCTGCGTCCATCTTTTTTCTCATTGGTATCTTATCTTTTATCCTGCTTTTTGATATCGGGAATTACGACAATGAGAAACAGAATATCCGGTTACAGACCGTAACATTATGGCAGTGGGAGGGGAAAGACCTGTCCCTTCCTGTGTCGCTTAATTGTCCCGCCAGCCGCACTCCTGTAACCCTCACTGCCCGGGTTAAGTTGTGGAAAGGGGATTATATCTATCTGAAAACCGTATACGCTCCTCTGCGGGTCTATGCAGACGGAAAACTGATCTTTCAGTATGGCCAGGATGGAAGTTATCCGGCTTTTTTGCTGGATCCACCTACAAAAGTGGCATTGTTCCGTCTGCCGGATACGGATGGTGAGATAACTCTGACTTTTGAATACCTTTCTCCTTCCCAAAGGAAGCAGATCGCGCTCCATCCTGTGCTCATCGGAAGCCCCGGGGCTATTTTAAAGCACCTTTTGTCGACCATGGGATTTTCCCTTGTCTTTGCCGGCGTACTTATGGTTTTAGGGATTTTTCTGTGGCTTATGTCCTTTGCCGTTACCCGGTTTGAGAAAACAGGAATTGCCCTTTTCTGGCTGGGACTTTTTTCACTTTGCACCGGAATCTGGGTTATGGGAGAATGCAACCTCACAGGACTTCTGGTTGAAAACGCAAATATTTTATACATAATGGCATTTTGCGGCCTGTTTACTCTGGCGATCCCCATGACAAAGTTCTGTCTGGTTATGTTCGGAGAACATCAGAAACGGCTTTTGAGTATTCAGTGCCTGATTCTGGAAACGGCTGTCTGTCTGGCTGTCATTGCTCAGCTTGCGGGAATCATCTCCCTGTCAAAAACCATGTATCTGTTTCATATTCTGGCTCCTCTGGCCTTCTGCCTGTGCGGTTTTTGCATTCTGCGGGAAAGTATCAAATATCACAGCCCCATAGCCCGGCGGTTTCTCCTTCCTGTGGCAGTCCTGACACTATTTTCCCTTCTGGAGGTTGCCAATTATTATGTGTTTGAGCAGAATGTACAGAAGTCCTTTTTCTTTCAGATCGGGGTTCTGACTGCTCTTGTCATGGTATCCGTTCTCTGCGGATACTTTATCCGGGATACGTTCGCATTGAAGATGAAAAACCATCAGCTTGCATTTGAAGTTTCGCTTATGGAGAAACAGATTGAGGCGCAGAAAGACAGGTATCAAATGCTGACCGAAATGTCCGCTGCCCTCCAAAGACAGCGTCATGACCTGAAACACCATATGGCAGTCATTCGCCAGTGGGCGGTCAGGGGGAATGAGGAGAAGGAAAATCTTATGGCCTATTTAGATCAGGTGTCTGCTGAGATTCCGGAAGGATTTCTCGGAAATCTGTGCGAAAATGAGGCAGTAAATGCGCTGGTTTTTTACTATCAGACCATGGCCCGCAAGGCCGGGATACCTGCCGTCATCCAACTGAATATTCCGTCGGATACAGGTCAGGTGCCGGCAAGTGATCTCTGTGTAATTATTGGAAATTTTCTGGAAAACGGGATTGAAGCATGCAAAACGGCAGACAAACCATTTCTCACATTACGGAGTCGTCTGTTTAACGGAGTTCTTACCATTACCATGGACAACAGCTTCCGTTCTGTGTCGAAGACGACAGAAGGCATTTTCTGTTCTTCAAAGCCAGGAGGAGGAACAGGACTTATTTCTGTGCGGTCCGTGGCAGAAAAGTATGGAGGAAACTGCAGTTTTGAAGATAAAGACGGGGTGTTTTATTCTTCAGTTTATCTTCCTCTTTTTATGATAAAACAGCTGTAATAAATTTCCCGTAAACAAAGGCTCCTGGACAAAATACCCAGAAGCCTTTCCCCATCATGCTCTGCCAGCGTTGCCATATATCCCAGTTTCCATTTTTACTGCAATATCCACACTATTTCTAATTAATAATTTCTCCTTTATTATCCGCCAGCTTTTCTTTCCATTGACTAAGTTCCTCATTCGTCTGGTTTGTAAAATCTGTTTCTTCCCCTATAATTTTTAAAGGATATATGGAACGATAAGAACACGTTAAATTACCCGGAAATTTTTTATCTGTTACATTGGGATCATCTTCAAATTGTCCTGTCGGTTCCACAATATATATATGTCCCTTCCCTTCTCCTTTAGCTAATCCTGCCGCCAGTACAGCACCATTAATATTTGATGTAAAATAAATATGGTTCATTTTAAATTCCGTTTTGTAGTTTGAACTTTTGCCAGCCACTAAAAAGTCTCCAGTTTGTAACTCTGCCCGGGTTCCATGATAAAATGGTCCTTTATCCTTTGGCTCTGTATTGTATAAACCTGATAATTCCAAATTTGTTTTCGCCTTTTCAGAGTCACCTGATTCTTCGTAACATTTTGCAATGCAGGAATATATTGTTGACAAGGTACTTCTAACGCCGCAATCTTCTGAATTTATAGCATACTGCAAAGCTTTCTCCAACCATTTTATTTTTTCCTGAATGTTTTTTTCATATTTCGCCAATTGATAAGTTGCAACAAACTTTTCATAGTCATTTGCTGACTCATTTAAGGCTTCCATAAATATTGTCATTGCCCCTTCCGGATCGCCTTGTTCCTCCATATCCATTCCTGTCATACATAGTCCTATTATTTTGTTTTTGGGATCAAATTTATTGCTCATCTAATGTCCACTCCCTATACTGACCCGTTCCGCAGCTATTTAACATCCGACATTCTTCCGTATACCCCGGTCTTCTTTATAACTGTAACAGTTCAGCCTTGCATCTTCTTGCCCGCGTACCGCGGACAAGAAGCACCGGGCGTCCGCCCTATGAAGATTTAGAGTGAAAAATGCTTATGAAAACAAGTTTTCAACGCTTTTTTCGCTCTAAATCTTCGCATGGCTGAACTGTTACGCATAACTTATGATTATAGAAGATATGAAAATAAAATACTTGCATTTTAGAAAGAAGTTTGTATAATAAGATATAACATTGAGGGGAAGGAGACGCAAATATGATGACAGGTCTGGTTCTATTCGCAGTTGTGATTCGAATTATTGTCAGCATTATCGTCGTGCGCGGGAATGCTTATTTGCGTTATGCTGAACCTGAGGTTATTTAACTGTGACATGTCTCAAAAATGTTTGAGGAATGAAATAGAAGCCTTGCAGCAGAACGCTGTAAGGTTTTTTTGTTTCATTGAGAAATACAAACCAAAGGATAGGGGAATTTTTATGAAAATGAACGGTGCGCGAATTCTGGTGGAAGAGTTGATTCACCAGGGAGTGAAGGTAATCTTTGGCTATCCGGGCGGCTCAGTTCTCAATATTTATGATGAACTTTATCTGGCTTCCGACAGAATCCAACACGTCCTGACAGCCCATGAACAGGGGGCGGCCCATGCGGCGGACGGATATGCAAGGGCCAGCGGACGGACAGGAGTGGTTCTGGCCACCAGCGGGCCGGGAGCCACAAATCTTGTAACCGGAATTGCAAACGCTTATCTGGATTCTGTTCCCATGGTGGCTATTACAGGGAACGTCGCGGTGAAGAATCTGGGAAAGGATTCCTTTCAGGAGGTTGATATTGTAGGGGTCACTCAGCCGGTGGTAAAGCACAATTTCATGGTCCGGGATGTGAGAGATTTGCAGAAAACCATAATTGAGGCTTTTGAGATTGCCAACACAGGCAGAAAAGGTCCGGTTCTCATTGATATTCCAAAGGATGTGCAGATTAACGAGTGTGAGTATGTGGAAGATATGAAGGTGCCGCCCATAGCCAGAAAATGGCCCGGGAGCACCAATAATATGGAAGAATTTCTGGCCATGGTAAAGAAAGCAAAGAAGCCCTTTATCTATGCAGGAGGAGGTGTGGTTGCCTCCTGCGCGGAAGAAGAGGTTTTAGAGCTGTCCAGGCGTCTGGATGCGCCGGTGGGGCTGAGCATGATGGGACTCACTTCCGTTCCGGCTTCTTATCCCTTAAATCTGGGAATGTGCGGAATGCATGGAAAATATGCTTCCATCAAGGCCCAGTCGGAATGCGACCTGCTTTTGGCCATCGGTGTGAGATTCTCAGACCGTGCCACAGGGGATTTGGATGAATATACAAAGAAATGTATGACTGTTCATATTGACATCGACCGTGCGGAAATCGGGAAAAATGTAAGCCCGGATATGAGCATGTGGGGAGATGTGAAGGAAACGCTGACAGAAATTCTCGCGGTGACTCCGAAATATGAGCATCCGGAGTGGGTTGCCCAGGTGGAGGAGTATAAAAGTGCGGCAGTGCTTCCTGCGCCGAAGGAGTTCGGACCTCAGACCATTATTGAGGAGGTGAACCGCCGCAGCAATCCGGATACGGTTGTGGCCACCGATGTGGGACAGCATCAGATGTGGACCATGCAGTATTACCAGTTTGAAAAGCCCAAGACACTTCTTACCTCCGGGGGACTTGGAACCATGGGGTATGGCCTTGGCGCTGCCATCGGCGGCTGTATCGCCAATGGAAGGAAACGTACAGTACTTTTCACAGGAGACGGCAGTTTCGGCATGAATCTGAATGAAATGGTGACGGCTGTGAAGCAGCAGCTCCCTGTTACTGTTGTGATTATGAACAACGATGTGTTAGGCATGGTAAGACAGTGGCAGACTATCTTCTATGACTGTCATTATTCCCAGACGACTCTGGATCGGAGCACCGACTTTCCGGCTCTTGCCAGAGCTTTCGGAGCCGAAGGTTTTGCCGCTTTTACCATGAATGATTTAAAGGCGGCCCTGGATGTGGCCGAAAAGGCAGCAGGTCCCGTTCTTATTGACTGCCACATCGACATGGATGAAAAGGTTTTGCCAATGATTCCGCCGGGACGTTCCGTTAAGGATATGATTGTGAAAGGATAAGAAAGTATGGAAGAGAGATTCGCAGTAGGTTTGATTGTAAACAACCGCTTTGGCGTTTTGAACCGTATCGCCGGACTGTATGCAAAGCGCTGTTATAATATTGACGCCCTTTCCGTAGGCGAGACAGAAAACCCGGAATATTCCAGAATAACCATTGTTTCCACCGGGGACGAATATATGAAGGACCAGGTTGTGAGGCAGCTGGAAAAGCTTATTGATGTCAAATCCGTAACGCTGCTGGAGCCGGAAAATGCAGCTTTTGCCCAGCATATGTTTATTAAAATGCATCTGACAGGAACCCAGAGAGGCTCCTCCAAACATCAGGTTCTGGACCTTATCAATAAATACGGCGGAAAGGTCATCGACTTTGGCGAGGAGCACCTGACAGCGGAAATTACCGGTGATAAAGATAAAGTGCACTCCTTCATTGACAAAGTAAGAGACTTTGGAATCCTGGAACTTAGCCGGTCGGGAGATATCGCCATTGGCTTGGGCGCTGAAAACACATTAAGAGTTACAAATAATTTTTAAAAATAAAGGAGAAAAAATCATGGCAACGATGTATTATGAGAGAGACTGCAATCTGTCACTTCTGGACGGCAAGAAGATCGCCGTTGTGGGATACGGTTCCCAGGGACATGCCCATGCACTGAACTTAAGAGATTCCGGCTGCGATGTTATCATCGGTCTTTATGAGGGCTCCAGGTCCGCAGCAAAGGCAAAGGAGGACGGCTTCACCGTTATGAATACCGCCGATGCCGTTAAAGCTGCCGACATCATCATGATTCTTGTAAATGATGAGAAACAGGCTGCCCTTTACAGAAACGACATTAAGGACTATATTACCGATGGCAAAACTCTGTGCTTTGCACACGGTTTCAATATCCATTTCAAACAGATTGTTCCGCCGGCCGGCGTAAATGTAATCATGATCGCACCCAAAGGGCCGGGACATACAGTTCGTTCCCAGTATGTTGCGGGCAAGGGCGTTCCCTGTCTGGTAGCTGTTGAGCAGGACCCGAGCGGTAACTCCATGGAAGTAGCCAAAGCATACGCAGCAGGCATCGGCGGCGCAAGGGGCGGTATCCTTGAGACGACTTTCAAGGAAGAGACGGAGACAGACCTTTTCGGTGAGCAGGCAGTTCTCTGCGGCGGCGTAACGGCTCTGATGGAAGCCGGCTTCAACACGCTGGTGGAGGCTGGTTATAAGCCGGAAAACGCTTATTTTGAATGTATCCATGAGATGAAATTAATCGTTGACCTGATCTTTAACGCAGGTTTTGAAGGAATGCGCTATTCCATTTCCGATACTGCTGAATACGGTGATTACTGCACAGGTTCCAGAATCATCACAGACGCTGTAAAAGCCGAGATGAAGCAGGTATTAAAAGAAATTCAGGACGGTACCTTTGCTAAGAACTGGATCCTCGAAAATCAGGTTGGCAGAACCTGCTTCAACGCAAAAAGAAAAGCGGCCGCCGAGACCCTTGCGTCCCAGACCGGCCGTGAGTTAAGAGCAAAAATGGGCTGGAAACAAACCCAAAACCTGGACGAGGCGAAATAGCCGCGAAAGCCATGAGCAGTGCACAGACCGGAGAGCAACTTGCCGCGTCATGCTAGCATGAAAGCGGCAAGGGGTTCTCCGGTCTGTATAGGGCGAAGCCCGCGCACGAGCGGCCAAAGGCCGCGAGTCCGCGCACTGCGGATTCGGCGGGCCCGTATCCCCAAAATCTGCCCCGGGGAACGGATAGCCGCCGTCATGCCAGCATGAAAGCGGCAAGGAGTTCTCCGGTCTGTACAGGCCAAAGCCCGCGCACGGCGGCCAAAGGCCGCGAGTCCGCGCACTGCGGATTCGGCGAGTCCGTATCCCCAAAATCCGTTCCCTAATCCATAATCCCCCTGGAGGAAATAATATGAATTCTGATAAAGTAAAGCTGGGTGTGGAGCATGCGCCGCACCGGTCCCTTTTAAAAGCAGATGGTTACAGCGACGAGCAGATGAGACGTCCGTTTGTGGGCGTGGTCAACTCTTTCAATGAAATCGCACCGGGCCATGTACACTTACAGACCATTGCCAGAGCCGTAAAGGACGGTGTCCTTGCAGCAGGCGGAACCCCCATGGAGTTCAATACCATCGGTGTCTGCGACGGTATTGCCATGGGTCATGAAGGCATGCATTTCTCTTTAAGCTCCCGTGAGCTGATTGCTGATACCATCGAGTGCATGGTAAAAGGCCATTGCTTTGATGCTCTTGTATTTATCCCCAACTGTGACAAAATTGTACCAGGCATGCTGATGGCTGCTTTAAGGCTGAATCTGCCGTGTATTTTTGTATCCGGCGGCCCCATGCTGTCCATCGGCCAGAGAGACTTAAATTCCGTATTCGAGGCCGTGGGAGCAAGAAAAGCCAACTTAATCGACGACGATGAGCTCGCGGAAATCGAAGGAAGCAGCTGTCCCGGCTGCGGTTCCTGCTCCGGCATGTTCACTGCCAATTCCATGAACTGCCTGACAGAGGTCCTGGGCCTTGGCCTTCCGGGAAACGGAACGATTCCGGCCGTATATGCGGAGCGTACCCGCCTGGCAAAGAACGCAGGCATGCAGGTCATGAAGCTTCTTGAGAGGAATATCCGTCCGAGAGATATTATCAATGCAAAATCCTTCGAGAATGCTCTGACTGCCGATATGGCGTTAGGCTGTTCCACAAACTCTGCTCTCCATCTTCCGGCCATTGCCCACGAGGCAGGAATTGAGTTCAATCTTCATATGATCAATGACATCAGTGAGCGTACTCCGAATCTGTGCCATCTGGCGCCGGCCGGCCATCACCACATGCAGGATTTAATGCAGGCGGGCGGTATTTCGGCCGTATTAAAACAGCTTCTGGATGCGGGAATGATTCATGGTGACTGTCTGACCGTGACCGGAAAAACCGTTGCCGAGAATGTGGCCAAAGCAGTAAACCGCAATGAAGAGGTAATCCGTCCCATGTCCAATCCCTATTCCAGGACAGGCGGCCTTGCCGTATTGTTTGGAAATCTGGCTCCCAACGGCGCAATTGTGAAACGCTCTGCCGTTAAGCCGGAGATGCTTGTTAATACCGGAACTGCCAGATGTTTTGATTCTGAGGAAGAGGCCATTGCCGCCATTTATGACGGGAAGATCGTTTCCGGAGATGTGGTGGTGATCCGGTATGAGGGACCGTCCGGCGGTCCGGGTATGAGAGAAATGCTTTCTCCCACATCTGCAATCGCGGGAATGAAGTTAGATACCACTGTCGCCCTTTTGACGGACGGAAGATTTTCAGGCGCATCCCGTGGCGCAGCGATTGGGCATATCTCTCCGGAAGCGGCAGCAGGCGGCCCCATTGCCTATGTAAAGGACGGTGACAGGATCGCCATTGATATCCCCAACTATACCATTAAGCTCCTTGTTTCTGATGAGGAAATGGAGGAGAGAAAGAAGACCATGAAGTTAAGAGAACCAAAGAAACTGACCGGATATCTGAAACGGTATGCGAGAAACGTTTCTTCCGCAGACAAGGGAGCAATTGTAGAATAGATGAACCGGATTATTTCAAATCTGCTGGTATATGGACAGCTGCCAGAGGATTCTATCCTCTGGCAGCTTGCCGATATCTGTGAAAAATTAAAAAGCGGAACAGAATCCAGGGAAAACCTGAGGACAAGAGTGTTCGGTCAGGTGAAAAATCTTCTGACAGTGGCCACAGATTATGCTTTCGATAAGAATCTGTGGCATAATTACCTGACCTTTCTTTTGATAACAAATGAAAATCCTTTTAGTCTTGTATGCGAAAAGATGGGCGCCCAGGAGGGGACTGTGAATTGCTTTGTAAAGCATGATTTTGAAACCTTTATGAAGTTGTTCGAGTATGATTTTTCCTGGCTGGAAGAAGAGCTTTCCGTGGACTGCTTTACCCATCTGACCCACTATAAGGCAATCCGCAAAAAAGAGCTGATGTACAATAAAAATGTCAGTGAAAAGGTCCGCACATTAAGCGAAAAGCTTGAAACAGCCAGGGATTCCGAGGAATTCTTCCGGCATGTGACAGACTTTTACAGGGATTATGGCGTGGGAATGTTTGGTTTAAATAAGGCTTTCCGGATTAAAGGAAACGAAGATGGCTCCATTGAATTTTTGCCGATCAATAATATGGATACGGTGATGCTGGATGATTTGATCGGCTATGAGCTCCAGAAGCAAAAGCTGGTTGAAAATACCCGGGCATTTGTGGAAGGCAAGGCAGCCAATAATGTACTTCTTTTCGGTGACAGCGGAACCGGAAAGTCCACCAGTATCAAAGCTATTGTAAATCAGTTTTACCCACAGGGCCTCAGAATGATTGAGATTTACAAACATCAGTTTAAAAATCTCTCTGCTGTTATTGCCCGGATCAAGAACCGCAATTACAAATTTGTTATTTATATGGATGATCTTTCTTTTGAAGAATTTGAGGTGGAATATAAATTTTTAAAGGCAGTCATTGAAGGCGGGGTGGAGACAAAACCGGATAATGTGCTGATTTATGCCACCTCCAACCGAAGACATCTGATTAAAGAGACTTTAAGCGACAGAAATGACATGGAACATGGCGAGGACATGCACCGTTCCGACACCATGGAGGAAAAACTGTCCTTAGTGAACCGTTTCGGCCTTTCTATATTTTACGCGAAACCTGATAAAAATGGCTTTAACGACATGGCCGTAAAGCTTGCAAGGCGGGCGGGAATCACCGAAGAGGAGATGTCTGATGAGGAAATCTGCTATGAGGCCAACCGGTTTGAAATGCGTGGCGGCGGCCTTTCCGGGCGGACGGCCCAGCAGTTCGCAAATTATCTTCTGACTGTCAAATAGTAAACGATCCCGGGCAGATTTTTGGACCGGGATTTTTTCATTTGTCAATTCCTGTCGGAATTTGCGGCCGAATTGCGTTGCGCCACTCTCCATACTGAGACTATAATTGAGATATTCGTATCCCGGGTTTTGGGAAAAAATGGAAAACCGGAGCGAGGCATCATTTATTGTGACAGTTCAGGAGGAGAAATATGGCAGAACTTTCGATTGCGATTGCGGATGATAACAGACAGACCTTAAATCTGTTGGGTGAAATACTGGAGAAAGAAGAAGGCATTCATGTTGTGGGAAAGGCGGATAATGGCGAAGATGCCTACAAGATGATTGTAAAAACTAACCCGGATATTGTTCTTATGGACGTAATTATGCCGAGACTGGATGGAATTTCCGTGATGGAAAAGGTCAAAAATAACACGCAGATGAAAGGAAGCCCGTCATTTATCATGGTAAGCGCCGCCAGCAGCCAGAATGTGACAGAAGATGCCTTTTGCTTTGGGGCCAACTATTATATCATGAAGCCCTTCAGCAAGGACGATGTTCTGGATAAAATCCGAAGAGTGAGCAGCGGATGTGAAAAAAATGGTTCCGGAAATTCACGAAACAGAAGGGTGATACAGCCCTATATGGATAAGACGGCTTACATGGAGCAGAATCTGGAAACAGACGTGACCCAGATGCTGCATGAAATCGGAATCCCCGCACATATTAAAGGATACCAGTATCTGAGGGATGCCATCATCATGTCAGTGCAGGATTCGGAAATGCTGTCTTCGGTGACCAAGATTTTATATCCCACCATTGCGAAGAAGCACCAGACTACGCCAAGCCGTGTGGAAAGAGCCATCCGACATGCCATCGAGGTGGCCTGGAGCAGGGGAAAAATGGACACCATCAATGCGCTGTTCGGATACACCGTCAGCGGCGGAAAGGGAAAGCCGACCAATTCAGAATTTGTTGCGCTGATTGCTGATAAAATCAGGCTGGATTACAAAAGAATTTAAAAAAATGATGGACCTACTTTCTTAATTTAGCGAGATGTGTTATACTGAATATAATCGTAAAGGCTATTTAAGGTTACAGTTCGCGGGGCAGGGAAAACCGGACGAAAAATAGACGTCAAGCTTGCTTGTAAGACGATTTTCGCCCGGTTTTCCACATTGGGCGGCCGCCCGATGCTTCTTGTCCGCATGCCGCGGACAAAAAGATGGCCCTCGAGAACAGTAACATTTAAACGGAAGGATGGGTTCAGAATGAAGAAAGTTTTGTTTGTTGCTTCGGAAGCAGTTCCTTTTATTAAAACGGGCGGTCTGGCAGACGTTGTAGGCTCCCTGCCGAAATGCTTTGACAAAAAGTATTTCGATGTACGGGTTATGATACCGAAATATCTTTGTATTAAGGAACAGTTTCGTAATGAAATGACATACCTTGGCCATTTTTATATGGATTATCTGGGACAGAGCCGTTATGTGGGAATCCTTCAGTACGTGTATGAGGGGATTACCTTCTACTTTATTGATAATGAGAGCTATTTCTGGGGATATAAGCCCTATGGTGACTGGTTCTATGATCTGGAGAAGTTTTCCTTCTTCTCGCAGGCGGCGTTATCTGCCCTTCCCGTTATCGGCTGGAAGCCGGATGTGGTACATTGCCATGACTGGCAGACAGGCCTGATACCCGTATACTTAAAGGGGCGTTTCCATGACGGGGAATTTTTCAGGGACATGAAGTCTGTTATGACGATCCATAACCTGAAATTCCAGGGTGTGTGGGATGTGAAAACCATCCAGAGATTTTCCGGACTTCCGGATTATTATTTTACTCCAGATAAACTGGAGGCATATAAAGACGGAAATATGCTAAAAGGCGGTCTGGTTTATGCAGACGCTATCACAACCGTAAGCAATACCTATGCGGATGAGATCAAGACCCCGTTCTATGGCGAGGGTTTGGACGGACTGATGCGTGCCCGTGCCAATGATCTGCGCGGAATTGTAAACGGAATTGACTATGACGACTTCAATCCGGAAACGGATACATTCATCGCACAGAATTACAATGCAAGGAATTTCCGCAAGGAAAAAATAAAAAATAAGCGCGCGCTTCAGGAAGAACTGGGACTTGCAAGAGATGATAAGAAATTCATGATCGGCATCGTGTCCCGGCTGACAGATCAGAAAGGCCTGGATTTGATTCAGTGCGTTATGGATGAAATCTGTACAGAGGATGTGCAGCTGGTAGTTCTGGGAACAGGGGATGCGAAGTACGAGAACATGTTCCGTCATTATGACTGGAAATATCATGATCGGGTGTCTGCTCAGATTTATTATTCTGAACCCCTGTCTCATAAGATTTACGCGGCCTGCGATGCATTCCTGATGCCGTCCCTGTTTGAACCCTGCGGTTTAAGTCAGCTGATGGCTCTTCGCTATGGCACTGTTCCGATTGTCCGCGAGACAGGCGGTCTTAAGGATACTGTATGGCCCTATAACGAGTATGAGGGAACCGGAACCGGCTTCTCCTTTACCAATTACAATGCCCATGAAATGTTAAATATTATCCGCTATGCAAAGTATATTTATTACGATAAGAAGCGGGAATGGAACAAGATCATTGACAGGGGTATGGCAGTGGATTTCTCCTGGAATACATCCGCGAAGAAGTATCAGGAGCTCTATGACTGGCTTATCGGATATTAAACAAAAAAGGGACTGATTATCTGACAGCACGGAGGAAACCATGACTATTTGGGATGAGATACTTGGAAACCAGGTGCTGATATGTTCTGTCCTGGGCTGGACAGTGGCGCAGGTGCTGAAGACCATCATTGACGTGGTTTTGAATCACTCTTTTAACCCTGAAAGACTTTTCGGTTCCGGCGGAATGCCAAGTTCCCATTCAGCGACCGTATGTTCACTGGCGACAGCATCCGGAATGAAATACGGCCTGGGGAGTTTTGAGTTTGCCGTCAGCTTTGTTCTGGCCATGGTAGTCATGTATGATGCCATGGGGGTAAGAAGGGAAACGGGAAAGCAGGCACAGCTTTTAAACAGCGTATTTTTTGAAAACATTTTGAATCTGGATGGGGTGTTCCTCCAGGAAAAATTAAAGGAGTACGTGGGCCATACACCGCTTCAGGTGGCGGCCGGGGCTGTGCTGGGAATCGGAATGTCCGTATTCATCGGCGGAATGTATTAAAACTGGAAAAAATTGAAAAAGTTTGTGAAGAGGGATGTTGCAATATCTGGCAACATCCCTTATAATATTATCAGACCGTTTTCCGGCCGGCTGTTTTTTGTGTGCTGTTTTCTATGCGAAACATTCTGGTTGCCGTAAACAGCAGCCAATCCAGGCAGCGGACCGCAGGCGGAGAGCAGCAAGCCGGTAAAAACCGGGAAATGGAAGAAACCATAGAGACGTAGTCAAGAGCTACAAGATTATTAGGAGGAAGAAAAACTTATGGCAAAATGGGTTTATAAGTTTGAAGAAGGCAGTGCAGCAATGAGAAACCTTCTCGGCGGCAAGGGATGCAACCTGGCTGAGATGACGAACCTGGGCATGCCGATTCCGCAGGGCTTTACTGTTACCACAGAAGCTTGTACTGAGTATTATAACAGCGGAAAGCAGATCACGCAGGAAATTCAGGATCAGATCTTCGAGGCGTTAACATGGCTTGAGGGCGTAAACGGTAAAAAATTCGGCGATACGGAAGATCCGCTGCTGGTATCTGTTCGCTCCGGTGCCCGTGCATCCATGCCTGGTATGATGGACACAATCTTAAACCTTGGTCTTAATGACGTAGCAGTAGAAGGATTCGCTAAGAAGACAGGCAATCCGAGATTCGCTTACGATTCTTACCGCAGATTTATTCAGATGTATTCCGATGTGGTTATGGAAGTTCCGAAGTCCTACTTCGAGAAAATCATCGACGAGATGAAAGAGGCAAAGGGCGTTCATTATGACACAGAGCTGACCGCAGAAGATTTAAAGGAACTGGCTGTAAAGTTCAAAGCTGTTTATAAAGAGGCTATGAACGGCGAAGAGTTCCCGCAGGAGCCGAAGGATCAGCTGATGGGCGCAGTGAAGGCTGTATTCCGTTCCTGGGACAACCCCCGTGCAATCGTATATCGTCGTATGAACGATATTCCGGGCGACTGGGGCACTGCTGTAAACGTGCAGACCATGGTATTCGGCAACAAGGGTGATACCTCCGGTACAGGCGTTGCTTTCACACGTAACCCCTCCACCGGTGCAAAGGGTATTTTCGGTGAGTATCTGATCAACGCACAGGGCGAGGACGTTGTTGCAGGCGTTCGTACCCCGCAGCCGATCTCCCAGCTTGAGAAGGATCTTCCGGAGTGCTATGCACAGTTCATGGATCTTGCCATGAAGCTTGAGAACCATTTCCACGATATGCAGGATATGGAGTTCACCATCGAGGAAGGAAAGCTCTATTTCTTACAGACACGTAACGGCAAGAGAACGGCCCCGGCTGCGATTCAGATTGCCTGCGATTTAGTAGACGAGGGACAGATTACTCCTGAGGAAGCAGTATGCAGAATCGAAGCAAAATCCCTTGACCAGTTATTACATCCGACCTTCGTTCCGGAAGCCTTAAAGGCAGGCGAAGTGATCGGACAGGCTCTTCCGGCATCTCCGGGTGCAGCAGCAGGTAAGGTTTACTTTACTGCTGACGAGGCTAAGGCTGCCGGTATCGGCGGAAGAGGCGAGAGAGTGATCCTGGTTCGTCTTGAGACCTCTCCGGAGGATATTGAAGGTATGCACGCAGCTCAGGGTATCCTGACTGTCCGCGGCGGTATGACCTCCCATGCAGCCGTTGTTGCACGTGGTATGGGTACCTGCTGTGTATCCGGATGCGGCGAGATCAAGATCGACGAGGAAGCAAAAGTGTTCGAGCTTGGCGGATACACCTTCCATGAGGGAGATTACATTTCCTTAGACGGTACGACCGGTAAGATTTACAAGGGCGATATCCAGACTCAGGATGCAGTTGTAGGCGGAAACTTCAAGAGAATCATGGACTGGGCAGACAGCTTCCGTACTCTTGGTGTTCGCACAAACGCGGATACACCGGCAGATACTTTAAATGCCGTTCACCTTGGAGCGGAGGGCATCGGCCTTTGCCGTACCGAGCATATGTTCTTTGAGACAGAGAGAATCCACAACTTAAGAAGAATGATCCTTTCCGATACCGTAGAGGCAAGAGAAGAGGCTTTAAATAAGTTAATTCCTTACCAGAAAGGCGACTTCAAGGGTATGTACAAGGCTCTTGAGGGCAGACCAATGACCGTTCGTTATCTGGATCCGCCGCTTCATGAGTTCACCCCCAAGACAGAAGAGGAAATGGCTGATCTTGCAAAAGATATGGGTATTACCGTTGAAGTTGTTAAGGCAAAATGTGACGAGCTTCACGAGTTTAACCCGATGATGGGTCATCGCGGATGCCGTCTGGCTGTTACTTATCCGGAGATCGCCAAGATGCAGACAAGAGCCGTTATGGAGGCTGCCATCGAAGTGAAGGAAGAGTGCGGCTATGACATCGTTCCGGAGATCATGATTCCGCTTGTGGGTGAGAAGAAAGAGCTTAAATACGTTAAGGATATCGTTGTTGAGACTGCTGAGCAGGTGAAGAAAGAAAAGAATTCCGATATGAAGTACCACATTGGTACTATGATCGAAATCCCCCGTGCCGCTCTGACTGCCGGACAGGTTGCGGAAGAGGCTGAGTTCTTCTCCTTCGGTACCAACGACTTAACCCAGATGACCTTCGGCTTCTCCCGTGATGATGCCGGTAAGTTCCTGGATTCCTACTATAAGGCCAAAATCTATGAGTCCGATCCGTTCGCAAGACTTGACCAGACCGGTGTTGGCCGCCTGGTTGAGATGGCGGTTAAGGAAGGACGTGCAACCCGTCCGGACCTTAAGTGCGGTATCTGCGGTGAGCACGGCGGAGATCCGTCTTCCGTAGAGTTCTGCCATAAGGTAGGCTTAAACTATGTATCCTGCTCCCCGTTCCGTGTACCGATCGCAAGACTGGCTGCGGCGCAGGCGGCTCTTCATGAAAAAGGATATAAATAGAAATTAAAATAGGGATATAATTACCCCCGGCTATATTAGCCGGGGGTTTTGTTAAAAAAGGAATACCTGTGAATACATTAATATGGTAACAGTTCAGCCTTGCAAAGATTTCGGGTAAAAAAGTGTTGAAAATTTGTTTCCATAAGCGTTTTTTACTCGGAGTCTCCATAAGGCGGACGCTGCAAGCTTCTTGTCCGCAGTATGCGGGCAAGAAGCTACAAGGTTGAACCGTTACTTAATATGACAGGAAAAGAAACAGGAACCTGACTTTGTATGGCCTGCAACTTTTGCAGATATAATGAGCTAAGGAGATCACTGGAAAGCGAGGTTACGATATGCAATATATAACTGACTTAAAAGGGATGAATGGTATTGCATTTTGCCTGGATGATGAGAGATTGAACGAGAAACTCATACTTTGTAAGAAGCGTCTGAAAGACAGTGCGAGTTACGAACTGAATGCAGATACCGTTCTTTTAGATTCCTATCACTCAGCTACAATAGAAGGTGCCAGGACAACAATTGAAAGTGTAAAAAAGTCTATAAATGCGCCAAAAAGCAAGAGCGATATTATGGTAATAAATAATATGAAGGCTCTTGATAAGGTCTATGCCGGTTTTTGCATTGATGACAGCAGCATAAGAGGATTATGGGATATTATTGTAGATGGCGTATGTGAGAATGCAGGTGTTATCGGCACAAAATACAGAAATGGAGAGGTTTACATTTCTTCCCTGGAAAGAGTTGTGCATATACCTGCACCGTATACAGAAATTGACTTCTATATGTCATCTTTATTTGAATTTATGAATCATACAGATCTGGATGTCATTTATAAGAGTATCCTGTCGCATTTTTATTTTGTTTATATTCATCCTTTTTGCGATGGGAATGGCAGAACAGCCAGAATTCTGCAGAACTATTGTTTGTATCGGGGAGGTTATGAAGGGGTAAGGAAGATTCGGATTTCGCAGTCTGTTAATATGCATTTAGGGGCTTATTATAAAGTTCTGGAAAGTGCAGAGAAACCTGTGGTATCAGATAATCACTTGATGCTTGACCTTACGGCGTTCACTGACTATATGCTTGACCGGATCATTGAAGCCTGTAATCTGTCAGATAAGAAACAATATCGTTTAAGTGAGTGGGAGAGAAGACTGCTGGTCAGGATGTCAAAACGGGGAATCGGCGCGGAAATTACAGCAGCCAATGCAGCAGCGGTCATGGATGTCAGCTTAGATGCGGCTGAAAAAATATTGAATGAGTTAACAGAAAAGCAGTATCTGTTTAAGATGGAGACAGATGGAAAAAATAAAAATCTTTATAAATTGCTGATTCTTATCTCATAGTGGGAAAAAGAGGCGGCAATTGCAGGTATGAAAAAGACGGGCAAAGACAGGTACACTTATATAAATGTGTCAGCACACTAGACACTACACTAGCGGAATACCAAGAAATGAAGACTTATATGCAAGGTAAATAAAGAAATGATTGAAAAATTAATCGAAAGGGCTTCCATGGTCCGCATTTGTTACGTTGATAGCGGAGGATTTCCCGTAACCGGAGCTATGCTTATGCCGATAGAAGGCGATACGCTGTATTATAAGGGTATGATCACGGATTCTGATTATTGTGTTCAGAAGTTTACAGCAATAAGTGGGCTTTTATTACAGTAATTTTTGTGAATATTCTTGTGCGGAATTGCAGTGTAAAACTGTTTGGAATATTTAATAAAGGGGCGGTATTAGTGTACTCTTGTGAGAGTTTGGCGCAATATCAGAACAGGTGCAGGCTTTAGATTATGTGGATAACGATATATCATAACTTGCAGATTAGGAGAGTTGTATGCGGAAGATTACTATTGAATGGTCATATCCTATGGATATAGATAACATTCTCTATGATGAAAGAATGTCTGACATCGGCATATACTACATAACCCGGAATTTTGGCGGACATATTTCAGATTTATACATTGGCAAGACGATATACAGTTATAAGAGCAGATTGGAGAGCCATTGGTGGGATTGGCTAGATCATTATCGGGGTAAGAAATTTGTGCGGCTTGGGACAATAGTCAGGCCACAGAACATTTCTGAAAGTGAAATGAAACTGCTTATTAATGATGCGGAAGCTACATTAATTTTTTGTTTGAGAGATCAATTAATTCACAATACAATGTGTACTGTTTCATGCAATCCATCATGGCGGTTAAAAATCATGAATATCGGCAGACGAGGAAATATACCTGCGGAAGTGTTTATTCCTGATGAAGAGTGGGTCGAGTGAGGTGATGGATTGTGCAGGATTGCAATGTTGAAAATGGAGCTTATATTTATGATGAATATTGAAGTATCAATTATGAAGGTTGAGGATAAATCATTGTTGGTACGACTAATGGAGTTGTATAATTATGAATTTACTCAATATGATAATGCAGATATTAATGAATATGGTTATTATGGTTATCCGCACATTGATGATTATTGGAACGAAGAGGGCAGATTCCCCTATTTAATACGTGTGGATGGAAAAATTGCAGGTTTTGCATTAATATGTCCCCATTGCCTGTATTCCAGTGAGAAAGACTCTCACTGCTTTGGTGAATTTTTTATCATGTTTAAATACCGGGGAAAGGGTGTGGGGAAATATGTGGCGACACAATTATTCAGGAACCATCCCGGGGCATGGGAGGTATGTTATATGCAGAACAATCTGCCTGCCGGGAAATTCTGGAAAAAGATTATTTCGGAATATACAAATAATCATTATGAAATCCACGGAAACGAAAAGGAGGAGATGCATGGATTTACATTTCGAAATGCGTGATTTAGCAGCTTAAATTCGTATTGCGATACCCAGCGGTACATGGCCACTCTAAAATGTATTCATGGTTACTGAATCTCGCTTCTCCATTTGATGAACTGACAGAGTAACAATTCAGCCTGGGACTTTGCACTTGCTGCAAAGTCCGTAAGAATACGTGGAGGTCGGAGAGAATCCAGCTCTTCGCCGTAGACGAACTTTAAATGGGCTGGATTCCGTAACAGTTTAGCCGGAAGGCTGAACTGTTACCTGACAGAAGGTAAATTATCAAAAAATTACTGATAATATAGAAAAAAGAGGTGATATCATGACAGAAATTACAGCAACGAAAACCAGAGAAAATATTTACCAGTTGATACAGGATGTAAATGCAAGCTGTACTCCGATAACCATTACTGCAATTACCAACACCAGGGGAAAAAATGCGGTTCTGATTGGCGAAGAAGACTGGAAAGTGCTTGAAGAAACGCTGTATCTGATGTCTGTTCCGGGGTATGGCAGAATCTATTTTTCGGGCTTAGTTGAAACTTTAGTTCTAAACCATTCATTTCCGATTGTCCGGTTAATCTTTTCTTCAAGAAGAATTTTGTTGCCTAATTTGTTTACAATGCTGTGGAATTCTTCTTCGCTGTCAATCTCAGCGTCTTTTCTAATCTCCTGAAGATTATTCCCACTATAAGGCATGATGTGCTCAATATCATATTTTGTTCCAAGTGTAAAACTCATCCCTTTTTCTTTTGCCAAAAGATACTCATTCAAATATCCTAACACATTGCCATCATAGTTGATTGAGTATTTCGCAGCAGTTCAAAAGGTATCTTCTGGCAGTTCAGAACATGTTTCGATGCTCTGATTTAAGTGTAGAGATTGCAGTTATTAATGTCCGTCAGGTCAAGATGGCAGAATATAATAATAGGAGAACAAAATAGAGGAAATATTCATCGATAAATGCGGAAATATACTTTACAAGTAAAAGGCTTATGCTATAATACTTAAGGAAAGTGTCAGATTCAGGGCAGACAAACAAAGCGGCTCTATACAGAAAAGAAAACTGTTCTGAATGTGATTCTTTCCGAATTGTATCAATTCGCGGACGTTTTGCCCGCCAGTAAGTATATGGGGGTAGTATATAAAAGTGATATTCACTGGCATCCGGTATTCGATCCGCTTTACTTGGAAGGAGCATTGATTAAACACATTGTGTTAAGGCCGGTACGGTCTGTCCGGTATATGTCTATGGGAAGGTCTCCCGCTATTCCAAGCATCATCACATTTGGGAGGATGGTCTGATGAAAAGAGGAACAAAACGACTGCTGCGGCCCGGATGGAAGCACCGCACCAGGAAATTCTGTTTGAAACTGATGGCGTTAACATTGGTTTTCGCTTTTACTCTGTCTATGTGGAGTGTGGCCTTTGTGTATGCGGTGGACTCTAACGTGTCATTTTCCTGTCCGCACCATAGGGAGCATACCGCAGAATGCGGTTATGTCCCGTCCCGGCCGGACCAGCCCTGTTCCTTCCGGTGTGAGGAATGTGTTCAGGAAAGGACCAGGGCAGACGAGGATAATATTCCGGTTCAGGTTGGGGAACATCGCTATCCGTCCCTGTCCGGCGCCAACAAGGCTCTGTCCGCGGATCAGGAAGCTTTCTGCCCGCACCATAAGAGCCATGACGAGAGCTGCGGGTACGCCGCGCCGGTGGAAGGGACGCCCTGCGCCCATGTGCATGATGAGAGCTGCGGGTACACCGCGTCGGCGGAGGGGATGTCCTGCGCCCATGTCCATGATGACGCCTGCGGCTTTGCGGAAGCGGAGGAGGGGCACCCCTGCACGTTCCTTTGTGAGTGGTGTATTACCGGGTGGACGTGGAACGATGAGGAGGACGTGGTAGTCTGGAGCGGGGATACAGGCATATGGGGCCTGGGTCTTCCCGGCGCCAGCCGGGAACAGCCCGTTACCAGAGAGATTCTGGAGGAGCTACTCCCCGGGGCCGTCACGATTCAGACGGCGGCGGGCCCCAAAACCGTGGATGTAATCTGGGATTTCAGCGTTATTCCGGAGGAGGGGGTCTGGGAGGGAAACTACACCCTGACCGCCGCCCTGCCCGGGGAGTATGTCCTCACCGGCGGTGTCCCGGCGCTGGAAGTGCTGCTGGCGCTGGGCGGGGGAGAGGTATACGCCGGCAAGGCGATCAATGTGTGTACATTCATTCCCCGCACTGGGACCACTGTTTATCAGGACACAGATGGTATGTGGTTCATTGATATCAGGCTTCCAGCGGGCTTATCCTCGCAGGAGTTGGCAGAACGTGTGAAGCAAGTCTTGCCTGGCCAGGTTCGAGGATATACATGGACAAGTAGCAATTTGGATGGCTATACATTTGAGAGTATGCTTCCAACGCGTCCGTATGGCTTTCCTTGTATAGGCAGATTGGACCTTGACTGGGGATCCCTTAGCTCCATTCAATACGGCGAGAATATACTGAAACCAGCAGGTAAATCATCCACAGATATCTGGGAGATCAATCAAGGGGTAGGTGTTTCTAGCGGTCCCTTGCAGCTGAAGGCTGTGATTCAAGCCGTTGATTTGAGCACTTATATCGTCGACCCCGCCGCCCCGCAGAACGTCAAGGTAAATCTGTTCGACTACTGGGTGGAAGACTACGGCGAAACCCCTGCTGCGCCTCAGGGTGATATCCTGGGAAAAAGCGACTGGCATATCCGCCCCAATGCGGATGAACATGGCAATCTGACGACGGGCGAGACCAATACGCCGTATTCCACAGTACAAGATTGGAATAAGGGCATCAATCAGGGCCACCTGCTTCTGTTTGGGGACGGATTAATCCATGCCGGCCTCTGGAACAAGGGGGCCGGTGAAAGTACCCGGTATGGAAACGAATACGCCGGCATGGAGGGGATTGTAAAAAAGGTTTTGAACGACGGCTATCCGGAACTGAATCTTGCGGCGGCAAAAGGCCAGTTGACGGAAGGCCCGGCGCATCGGGATTATACACTGGTCCGGGATTACCAGCTGGCCGGGACGGAGGAAGCAACCCTTGGGACTTCCGGCGGCGGAAACAAATACGAAGGGACGGCGATCCAGAATCTCAGCACCAATGTTATTACAACTTGGGGCGGGGATGTTGACACAGGCGCCGAATCCCTGGAATACCTTTTTAAGCTGGAGGACGGGGCGTACAAAAAGAGCTATGAAGACGTAACCGGCCTGTTCCAGCTGGACAATGCTGGCTATTATTACTACGATATGCGGGAAAATTTTGCTGAGTTCAGCCAGGAGGGCGGCACAAACCACTTCATCCTCTATGACGCCCCGGCCACCGTCCGGACGGACGCGGATGTCAGCATCGGCAACTTTTTTCCCTTCAACAAGGGCTCCGAGGTGTTCACCGGCCTGGATGACGATGGAAAGCTGACCAGCAGCGTGGCCTGCTCCCGCAATACCATGAATCACCACCTGGGCATGACGGTGGACGTGGACTTCCGCCAGCCTGTAAACGGCATGATCGGCTCCGGAACAAACGCCCAGCCCATGACCTTCCAGTTCTCCGGGGACGATGATGTGTGGGTGTTCATTGACGATGTGCTGGTGCTGGACCTGGGCGGCATCCACAGCGAGATCTACGGCATCATTGATTTTGCCAGCGGCAATGTTGTCATCGGCCGCGGCTTTACCTCCAAGGGTATTCCCGGATATGATCCGGAACATCCCGAGGGCACAACGGATTTGGTGACCCAAACCACCCTGAAAGCGCTTTTTGACGATGCCAGTGTGGAGACCAAGGACTCTGACTGGAGGGGAGACACCTTCGCCAGCAATACGACCCACACCCTGAAAATGTTCTATCTGGAGCGGGGCAATTACGACTCCAGCATTGCCCTGCGCTTCAACCTCCAGCCCCTGCTCTACCAGAATATTGTAAAGGTAGATCAGAACGGGAACCCTCTTCCCGGTGTGGAATTTGAGCTCTATCCGGCCAGCAGCGGCGATACCGGGGACATCCAGTGCTTTTACACGGATAACAGCAGCGTGCAGGAAAACACCATCTTTTATGTGACACCGGATGAAAGCAACGGTCCCCTGGTTACGCTCACCACGGATGAGAACGGCTCCGCCGTGTTCCACACGCCGGAGGGCGGTTACTTCAACTTTGCCGACCTGGGAAACCAATATTACGTTCTGCGGGAGACAAAGGCCCCTGTGGGCTACCGCGCCCAGCCGGTTGACATTGCGCTCTACTATGACGCGAAAACCTCCATGCTCTCCGTGGCCAACCGCTGGACCACCGGGGCATACGCCTGCTCCATGTCCAATATCACCGGTCCCCAGGAGCTCCACTACGCCGGCAGTATGGCTTCCAACGGCCAGCTTCTGCCGGATGATGATGACCCGCTGTCCCGCGATGACGTGAAAGGCGGCCTGGTAATCGCGGTGCCTTTGCTTAAGCAGAAGTCCACGGGCTCCTGGATGGTGCTCTATGGCAGCAACCTGACCGGGTTCAACTCTGTGATGGCGGGCAGCGACATACCGACCTGGCGCAGCGCTGTTCTTCGGGCCGCGCTGGAGCAGGCCGGGGGGGAGGATTACGCCGATTGGCATCTGGACTGGGACACCGAAAACACGCGCTTGTACGGTAAGCTCTACGACCTGCCCGGCCTGGCCACCCGCTATCTGCTCAACAATCCTGACGGCGGCGATATGCAGATGGTCTATGGGATCATTCCGCCTGCAGCCCTGACGTCCCTGGGCATAACGGGAACGAATGCAGGGGAACGCTATGCCTCTCTGCGGGAATATGTAAAGGCGCATGGGGTGGAGAACACCATCACCGCCATTAAAAACGTCGGAGACGGGAATGCATTCCGCCTGATGAGTGTGCAGGAGTTTAACCGAAACTTCCGTTCTCTGATCTACATACCCAATGAGCGGCGGGAGCTGCGTGTGCTGAAAATCGACCAGGACGGCAAGCCCCTGCCGGGGACGGAGTTCGGCCTGTATGACAACGCGGGCTGCACCGGGACGCCGGCGGCCTCCGGTTTCACCGATCAGGACGGAATGCTGGTTTTCTCGCCCACCGGGGACAACACACAGCATGGGCAGGCACATATGGCCTGGGCTAACAGCACCAACACCCAGTACTATCTGAGAGAGATGACGGCTCCCAGCGGATATGCTGCAAACAAGACCATAACCCCTGTTGTGGTGGGGATTTACGGTATTTACGCGGATGCGGGCGCTGCGGGCAACGGGGTCAGCGTGGTGGCGGACGTGGGCCGCCTGACGCAGCCCATGCGCCAGTACGCTATGGGTAACGATGTGGACGTGACGCTTCAGGATATCACCGCTTTCATGCAGGTCCAGCCAAGCGGGAGCTTTAAGTTAGACGGCTGGAAAGATGCCATGCTGGAGGGCACGGATATTGTGCACAGCATGAACCTCCACTTTGGGCGCAACGAATTTGTTGATTACGGCCTTCATGACCAGGACGGCGGTAAAAATTACTACCCCTTCTTCGTCACCGATACCGGCTTTGTCCGGACACGGGTCCGGCAGAACTATGACGCGCTTACAGGGAAGCAATATGACACCGAGGCGCCAAATGCCAACAAGGACAATCTGGGCACCACCGATCTGACCAACCTGTTCAGCCTGCTGAATATGGTGGTGGTGACTGACCGAACCGATGAGGAGGTTCTGACCGGCCAGCTGACCATCGGCAAGAGAGTGACAGGAGAGGGCCTGACAGATGAGGACTATACGAAGCTTTTTTCCTTCACCGTAAACCTGACTGATAAAGATGGCAACGCCCTGGACGGCGTATTTGATTACTATTTTTATGGCGTGGATAAGGCAGGTAAGATATCAAATGGAGAGACGCTGTTGCTCCATCACAACGAGTCCCTGACCATCCTTGGTCTGCCTGCGGGGACCCGGTTTACCGTGACGGAAGCACCGGAAACAGACTGGTATGTGCATCCGCAGACTGGTTCCTATTCCGGTGAGATTCCCGCGGACGGTGACTTCAATGCAGCTTTTACCAATTCGAGACAGGAATTCCCCTGGACGGGAACCGGCAGTCTGACCATTCAGAAAATGGTTACCGGCACAGGGGGCGATAAGACAAAGAAATTTGATTTCACCGTCAGCCTGACGGGAGAGGGAACCTTTACCCATGGCGGTGTGCCTTATACTCTGCCATGCGATTTGTCCTTTGCGCTCAGGGATGGCGAGAGCGTAACGATCGAGGGCCTGCCTGCAGGAACAACAACTTATGTGGTGACGGAAAGGGGAAATGAGGGGTATACCGTCACAAAAACAGGCGACATTGGCACGATTGTGGAGGGAGAAACGTCCACTGCGAAGTTTGTCAACTACATGGACGGACAAGTCCCGGAGGAACCGTCAGAAGTCCAGATAACAGTAAAAAAGGTCTGGGTACTGGACAGCGGCGGCCAGATGGTTCCGTCCGTGACAGCGGTGCTCTATCGGAACGGGACACGGTATGATGCAGTGGAGCTGAACGCCGGGAACGGCTGGGCTTATACATGGAGTGGTCTGGACGGCAACGCCGCATGGAACGTTGAGGAGCCGGAGGTTCCCGATGGCTTTACATCCTCTGTCAGCAAAGGCGACGGGCTGAACTTTATCATCACCAACGATGACATCTCCGGGGAAACGCCGGATGACCCCGATGACCCGGAAAATCCCACAGACCCGGAGAACCCCACGGATCCGGAAAATCCCACGGACCCGGAAAGTCCCACGGACCCGGAGAATCCCACAGACCCGGAGAATCCCACAGACCCGGAGAATCCCACAGACCCGGAAAGGCCCACAGACCCGGAGAGCCCCACAGACCCGGAGAGTCCCGCGGACCCGGAAAGTCCCACGGACCCGGAGAGTCCCGATGATCCGGAAAATCCCACGGACCCGGAGAGCCCCGATGATCCGGAAAGTCCCGATGATCCGGAAAATCCCACAGACCCGAAGAATCCCACGAATCCGGAGGGGCCCACAGACCCGAAGAATCCCACGGAACCGGGGAGTTCCACAAACCCGAAGAATCCCACGGAGCCGGAGAGTCCTGCTGACCCGGAGGGCTCTGGGACCTCGGACGACCCCGATGCCCCGGGTCATTTCCCTGAGGAGTCTGTTCCCGACGACCCGGACAGCCCGGATGATGGGGAGCCTGAGCGGATTCCGAAGACCGGAGATACCAGTTTCGACGGACTCTGGGTGCTGCTCTGTACGGTATCTCTCCTGGGTCTTGCAGCATTGCAATTTATCAAGGCGAAAAAACACAGCTAATATGTCCCCTTCCGGAAGAACCGTACCGGACTTCCGGAAGGGTTGTACTGAATTACCGATTATCTTAAAACATTTCTCATTATCGCAAAACATTTCTTATCTGTGCACTCTGAAAAATCTCAGTACCATTTTGAAAATGGCCAGGATAAAGCAGCGCTGGCAGTGGTTTCTGCCAGTGGCAAACATAATATCATCACCGGCTGTCGTCTGTGCTCCGGACAATTACTCATGGGAAACTTGACATCCTGGTTTTTGCGGGTACAATAGTCTTAAAGATTTGTAATAAACGGAGGATGAGAGTTGAAGAAGAATTCAAAGTGGAGAAATTTTTGCAGGGCTGTTACAGCAGAACTTAAGGAACACAGGAGTACGTTTCTTATTTATACGGGACTTCGCCTGATGGTGACGGTTGTATTTGTCATGCAGCTTTTAAACCGAAATTATGAGAGTGCGTTTTTATGCGTGCTGACGCTGGTGCTGATGATACTTCCCAGCGTAATTCAGGTGACGTTTCGTGTGGAGCTCCCCACACTTTTGGAGATCATTATTCTTATTTTTATTTTTGCGGCGGAGATTCTTGGAGAAATCCGCTCATTTTATATGCAGTTTCCCTATTGGGACACCATCCTCCATACCTTAAACGGCTTTTTGTGCGCTGCTGTGGGATTTTCTCTGGTGGATATTATGAACCGTCAGAGCCGGGTGAAATTTGACCTATCACCACTTTTCATGGCGGTGGTGGCTTTTTGCTTTTCCATGACCATTGGTGTACTGTGGGAGTTTTTTGAGTTTGGAATGGACATGCTTTTTGGCCTGGACATGCAGAAAGATACCATTGTACATACCATTTCTTCCACGCTGCTGGACCCGGCCTTAAAAAACAACTGTGTTTCTATTACGGAAATCCATGAGGTGGTGCTGGACGGACGGGCGCTTTCCATTGATGGATACCTGGATATCGGACTCATTGATACCATGTGCGATCTGATCGTGAATTTCATTGGGGCGCTGACCTTTTCTTTCATGGGATATTTTTACATAAAATACCAGAATCACAAAAGTCTTGTGGAAGGGCTGGTTCCGGAGCCCTGGTCAGAAGAGAAACAGGCAGCTTATCAGAAAAGCAGGAAACAGTAACCAGTAACCAGTGACAAATGTAATGGCCCAAAGTGAGGAATGGCATCTGCCTTTCGAATGGGATGTGAGATATAATTACAGTATCAAAAACATCTTCGGAAAGGGGAATGGCTATGAGATTTATCATTATGATGACACTTTATGGGGCAGCGGTTCTGGGGCTTGCCATATATTTCGCAGTGATGGGAATTGTGAAAGCATGCAGCGGGAAGCCAAAGGAAAGTTCTGAAGTATACGGCGGGAAACCAAAGGAAGATTCTGAAGTATACGGCAGGAAACCAAAGGAAAATTCTGAAGTATACGGCAAGAAACCAAAGGAAAATTCCGGTGACCGGGATGTTGTAAACACCATCGCCCTTGTGGCGGGCGCTGTTTTTGTGATTCTGGCGGGGTGCATGTTTGCCACTACCACCTGGAGGCGGGTGGGAAGTTTTGCAAAGATTGTGCTTGTGACGGCCTTTGCGGCAGCATCGTTTCTGGCCGGATGGGCAGCAGACGAAAAGCTCCATATTCGGAAAACAGCTATGGTCTGTCACTTCCTGGGCTCCGTATTTGTATTTTTGCTGGCAGTGGCAGCCGGATATTTCCATATGCTGGGGCCGGTCTTTACCTTTGAAGAAGACGGCTGGTGGTGTGTTTCAGGACTGGGCTTTATGGGGTTTCTGGGAGGTCTTGCGGCAGGTGCTTTCCGGTTCAAAAGCGCTGCCTATGGAAAGGTACTGTTTCTTTCCTTCCAGACAGTTACCATCTTCCTCGGGGGATGCTGTGGAATAACCTTCTGGGATGAACTTCTGGATGTGGGCGGCTCCCATATGGAAGTTATGATCTTTGGGATGGTGTGCCTCTTTGTGACGGCGGCGGGAAACGGCTGGCTGGTTCTGAAAAAGAAACAGGAATGGGCCATGGTTATGACCGCCCTTTCGGCAGCGGGACTTGTGCATTATACGATGGTTTTTCTGCCGATTTCCATGGAAAACCAGTTTTTCCTCATGGCGGTCCTTATGACCATATGTTTTTTGGGCCTTAAAGCTTTCTGCGGCATAGCAGCGGAAATTATCTGTACTCTGGCTCTTTGGATGGACACAGGAATGCTGGCTCTTCTGGAGCTTTTTGGACAGGGCGGTTTTCTGGATGAAATCAGGCTTTTGGCGGCGCTTCTTATGCTGGGATTTGTGCTTTGGGTATGGGGAAAGAGAGTTGCCCCCATAAAGTTACTGCTCCCCTTTGCCATGTGGTATCTGGTGGTTCCGGTGAGGGCGCTGACGGGAGAGATTACCCCCTGGATGCCAGATTTCATGTGGTTTACATTCTTTTATGTGGGCGGCCTGGCCGTCTGGGAGCTTTTAAAAAGGGAACCCTGGGAGCCTGCGATTCTCACCATTGGCGGACTTTCCCTCTATTTTGAAGCACTGGCAGGGGAAGCCGGCTGGGAGGCAGCCTGGGCAGTCCTCCTGGGACTTTACGGATGCAAAAAGGCTTTTGACGGCAGGGAAAAAATCACATGGGCCATTGTTGCGGTTTTAACGCTGGAGAGCCTGTTTGCGGGAGGTCTGGCCAATGCCCTGATTTTGGAAGGAGTCTGCTTTATCCTCTACTTCCTGGCACACAAAAAGGAGAACAGGCGGCTTGCAAAGGGCTCCGGAATCCTCATGGTTCTCATCGCAATTTATGTGATGAAGGATTTCTGGATGGACCTTGCGTGGTGGGTATACCTGCTCTGCGCCGGAATCGGCCTCATGGTGTTTGCGGCCGTGCGGGAGAAAAAGAACTAATTGTACAAGAAGCATCGGGCGTCCGCCTGGTGTGGACTTTAACTTGATTTTTCGGGCAATGCGGAGGGATATATGGGAGGATTTCTGCTTCAGATTACCTATCTTTGTACCATCGGATGTTCTGTTTATACATCAGGATGGCTACTTCTTAAAGCGGGAAGGAATAAGGACACCCTGGCCCTGACCGCGTGTCAGGCACTGGTGATCATCTGGTGTGTTCCTCTGCTGTTTTCAGAATTTCTCACTGCCAGGACCATGAAATATGTGGCCTATGGGATTTCTTATGCCGGAATCAGCTTTATCGGCCCGGCTTGGCTGGAGTTTTCCTTCGGATACTGCAAAAAAGATCCGGGCCGCCTTATCAGGCGTCTGCTTTTTGGAGTCTCCATGTTCAATTATGCCATGTTTCTGACCAATGAAAACCATAATCTGTTTTACCGGCAGTTCGAAGTGGAAACGGTGAAATATGGCCCCATTTTTTATTTCCATATGCTTTTCACATATGCGTGTGTGGTGGGGGGAATGGCAGTGGTATTCTGTGAATTCATTAAGAGGCGGGTTGAGGTCAGGCATCTGGCAGTAATCTGCCTGGCCGGAGCCATTCCTCTGTGCTTTAACTGCCTTTACCTTTCCGGCGCAGTGAAATCCGGTTTTGATCTTACGCCTCCGGCATTTGCCTGGTCCAGCTTTTTAATGCTCATCGCCGTTTTCCGGTATGACTTTCTGGACGTGAATGCGATGGCCTTTGAACATATTTTCGATTCTATTGCAGAGGGCGTCCTGGTGTACGACCGAAGAGGGATGCTGACTTATCATAACCAGGCGGCGAAGAAATGGATTGGTCTTGGGGAAAATGAAGACATGGAGTCAGTGAATAGAAAACTGAGCGCCATGGGGTTTTCGGATCTGCCCCGGGATAATGACGGGCAGGAAGCCCGGGAAGGGCAGGGTATCCGGGAAGAGCAGGAGGCCCGGGAAGAGCAGAAGGTCCGGGAAAAGCAGGAGACCCGGGAAGGGCAGGGTATCCGGGAAGAGCAGGAGGTCCGGGAAGAACAGGGGGGATTGGGAGCGCAGGAGGCCCTGCAAGAGGACGGGACCAGGCTCCGCATGAAACAGTACCGGTATAAAAATTCCAGGGGACAGACGGAAGCAACGGCTGTGATTCTCACAGACGTGAGTGAGTTCTACCAGGCTCTTAAAAATAAGGAAGAGCTGGAGTTTTCCGAGAGGCGTCTGGCAGTGGAGCAGGAAAGGAACCGCATTGCACAGGAGGTCCATGACACCACAGGCCATACGCTCACCATGATACAGTCTCTGCTCAGGTTGATGCGTACCCAGATGAAAGAGCTGGCACCGCAGGAAGGCGGTGAGCCTTCGCAGGATGATAAAATATATGAATACATGGCCCAGGCCCAGGAACTGGTGACAGGGGGAATTCGTGAGCTGCGCTGTTCCATCAATGAAATGCGGCGGGAAAAGGAAACTACGGTGACAGGAACTGTGGAGGATCTGGCGGGGCGTGTGAAAGAAATTCCGGTGGAGGTGGAAATCCAGGGAGAGGACAGCCAGGTTTATACCTGTCTGGCGCCTGTGGTTTATGGAATTTTGCGGGAGGCCATCACCAACTGCCTAAAATACGCGGCGGCATCCCGCATGGATGTAATCGTGAAATTTGAGAGGGATTCCCTGAAGCTGTTCATTTTTGATGATGGGTGCGGATGCGAAAGCATCCGGGAAAGTAATGGAATCCGGGGAATCCGTGAGCGGACGGAAAAAGCAGGAGGGACCGTCCGGTTCTTTTCCGCAGAGGGAGAGGGATTCCAGATTTATTTAAGTCTTCCGGTAAAGGAGCAGAAAACATGATAAGAGTTGTAATTGCAGATGATATCCAGATATTAAGGCAGGGGCTTAAGGCGATTTTAAGCCAGGACCCGGAAATTTCAGTAGCCGGCCTTGCCGCGGACGGGAGAGAAGCCTTTGAGCTGTGCCGGAAAGAGCGGCCGGATGTGGTTCTCATGGATATGCGGATGCCGGGGTATGACGGAAGCTGGGGGATCGAAAAAATAAAGGAACAGTTTCCTGAGATTAAGGTACTGGTGCTGACCACCTTTGACGACAGTGAGACCGTGGAGGCTGCGGTGGGAAAGGGAGCTGACGGATATATTTTAAAGGAAATGGAAGATGAAAAGGTGATCCAGTCGGTGAAGGCAGTCTGTATGGGTGTCCGGGTGTTCGGCGGCAGCGTGTTTGACGGAATACGAAAGCAAATGACAGCTTTGGAAAAAAGGAAGCCGGAAAGGGACCGGAAAACAGAAGAAAAAATCGGGACCATTACGGAACGGGAACGGGACATCATGGGCCTTGTGGCCAGGGGGATGGATAACAAGGAGATTGCAGCAGAGCTTTTCCTGGCAGAGGGTACGGTCCGAAACCATATTTCCAGGATTCTGGAAAAACTGGAGCTTAAGGACCGGACCCAGCTTGCGGTTTTTACAGTCAAAAACCGCCTGGACGGAGAATAGCAGGTGCTGAATTTATCGGAATTTCCGCAAGGCAGTACTAAATATCGGAGGAAAGGGACCAGCCGCAGTCTCCTGTGTAAATCATCTGCTTTGTCATACCGCCGTCGATGCAGATGTTTTCTCCCGTGATAAAGCCGGCCTTTTCCGAGCAGAGGAAAAGTGCCATGTTGGCGATGTCCATGGGATTTCCCACACGGCCCGCCGGATGCTGGAACGCGTCCGGGCCGGAATATTCCCTGAAGCTTGCGTCAATCCATCCGGGGGAGATGGAATTTACCCTTACAGAGCCGGAGAAACTTACGGCCAACGCATGGGTCAGGGCAGCAATCCCGCCCTTGGCGGCGGTGTAGCTTTCTGTCTGGGGCTGGCTCATGCGGTCTCTGGAGGAGGAAATATTCAAGATGGAGCCGCCGGGGGCAAAGTATGGACGGAATAGCTTGGACAGATAAAAAGGCGCCGTTACGCCCACGAAGAGGGCATAATTGAATTCTTCATAAGAGCAGTCGTCGATTCCCTTCATCTGCGGCAGGGCATTGTTGACGAGAACGTCCACATGGCCGTAATCGGAAATTACCCGGGAGGCGAAGTCCTCCAGCACCTCCTTACGGGAAAGATCTCCCACGTAATAATCGTTGGGGAGAAGATCAATCGTACATACAGACGCGCCGTTTTTTCTGAATTCATCTGTGATGGTTTTTCCAATCCCTCTGGCGCCTCCGGTCACCACCACAACTTTGTTTTTAAAAATCATTCGTACCTCCTGTTATTTTTCGGCCTCACTGCTGATATGAGCCTTGATGGCGGCGAAGCTTTTTGCGCTGATCACATGTTCGATGCGGCAGGCATCCGCAGAGGCCGTTTCTCTGTCGACACCCAGTTTCATAAGCCAGCCTGACAGGGCCGTATGGCGTTCATATATGGTTTCTGCGATGGCACGTCCGGATTCGGTCAGGGTGATGTGGCCGTTTTCATCTACGAGAATATATCCGTTGGTTCTTAAATTTTTCATGGCGACACTGACGCTTGGTTTGGAGAATCCCAGTTCGTTTGCGATGTCAATGGAGCGGACATAGGGATTTTCCTGCCCCAGAACGAGAATGGTTTCCAAATAGTTTTCTGCTGATTCCTGAATTTTCAATCCAATACCCCCTGTTACAAGCAAAAGTCAATTAATCTCAGTATAACACACCACAGAATTGCGGTCAAATTTAAAGCTTGAAAAAAGTAACAGTTCAGCCATGCATCTTCTTGCCCGCGTACCGCGGACAAGAAGCGCCGGGCGTCCGCCCTATGAAGATTTAGAATGAAAATGCTTATGAAAACAAGTTTTCAACGCGTTTTTCGCTCTAAATCTTCGCATGGCTGAATTGTTACGGCGGAATAATGATCTGGACAAATGAAGAATCTCAACGTATACTGGTAGAGCACTCTGGTACGGGTTAGGAGGAAACGGTATGCTGGAAATCATTGTGATACTTGCGTTTACGGGAATTTTAATGGGATGTATTGCCTTTGATGTGTCTATTGTGTATGCATTGGCGGCCGGATATCTTATTTTCTTCTTTTACGGACTTAAAAAGGGACATTCAGCGGGAGAGATGGCGTCCATGTCCCTCTCAGGAATTAAAGCCGTGAAAAATGTTCTGGTTGTGTTTTTGCTGATCGGAATGATCACGGCTCTTTGGCGGGCTGCAGGGACGATTCCGGTAATTATCTGCTATTCTTCCAGGCTGATTCGCCCGTCTGCATTTATTTTTATTGCATTTTTGCTGAACTGTCTGGTTTCTGTACTGACCGGGACTTCTTTTGGGACGGCGGCTACCATGGGGGTGATCTGTATGTCTATGGCTTCGGCCATGGGGGTGGCTCCTTTGTATGTGGGCGGTGCTGTGATTTCTGGAATTTTTTTCGGAGACAGGTGTTCTCCGGTGTCCAGCAGTGCGCTGCTTGTCTGCGAACTGACGAAAACGGACATTTATGGGAACATTAAGGCCATGGTGAAAACAGCTCTGGTCCCATTTCTGCTGACATGCGCTCTGTATCTTGTTCTGGGAATCTTTTCAGGCGGAAACGGCGCTGCGGCCGGGGTGGAGGAAATGTTTTCGGAAGAGTTTAAGCTCCATTGGATTCTCATTTTGCCGGCAGCCCTGATTCTGGTTCTTTCTGTTTTTCGCGTGAATGTAAAGAAAACCATGGCTGCCAGTGTTCTGGCGGCTGCGGTATGCTGCTGTGTCTTCCAGAATCTTTCAGCGGGGGAGCTTGTGAGAACCATAGTGTTCGGATATCAGGCGAAGGGGGAGGTTCTGGCTCCCATGATGAATGGCGGCGGAATACTCTCCATGGTACGGGTGATGGTGGTTGTGGGGCTTTCCTCCTCCTACGCCGGAATTTTTGAGAGAACAGGGCTTTTAACCAGTATGAAGCGGTACATCGCCGCAATAGGCCAGAAAATCACGTCTTTTGGAGGCATTCTTTTTGTATCAGCAGTCACATCCATGATTGCCTGCAACCAGACCCTTGCCACCATGCTTACATACCAGCTCTGCCGTGATCTGGAGCCGGATTCGGAAAGGATGGCCATTCATCTGGAGAATTCAGTCATTGTCATGGCTCCTCTTGTTCCATGGTCCATTGCAGGAGCAGTTCCGGTGGCCGCCATCGGGGCTCCGGCCGCGAGCCTGGCCCTGGCTGCCTACCTGTATCTGGTTCCGGCCTGGAACTTTCTGACAGAATTCGGAAAGCGCCAAAAAACTGTTGGGAAAAGACATCCAGCCTGAAACAATGGCTTTTTGTGCCAGGGAAATATAAAGATTTCGTAAGAAATTTGGAAGGAAACTGGAAGGAAATGTTTCATGTATGGAAAGGTTTTCATGCTATACTGAATCCGTTACAAAAGAAAATATGGCAAAATTGCGGCAAAAGCAGTAAATAGCCAGAGAGGCTGTGGAAAAAGACGGCATTGAGTATGACAGAAGGAGAGTGTAGCATGAGCAGTGAAGAAAAGATTCAGCCAGAAGAATTTGATAAGGAACTGGAGCGCCTGATGAGCAGCAATGGGGAGCATAAAGGCGGAAAGAAGAACAGAAAGAAAAAGAAGATCATCATAGCCGCGGCAGTCCTTGTGGTCGCCATAGGCATAGGCAATAAGCTGCTTGGAAACAAGGGTCCTCAGGCACCGTTTGTGGGAACGGTGAATCCGGTGTACAAGGAAATCCAGAACAGGCTTTCCGTAAGCGGCCCGGTTTCCGGAACCGACAGTGTGGATGTGGTTTCCAATATCCATGCGGAGGTACTGGAAATTCCGGTGAAGGAGGGCGATAAGGTGACAAAGGGGCAGGTTCTGGCCATTCTGGATGATACGGATTTAAAAAAAGAAGTGGCCATTGCAAAGAATAATTACGATCTGGCAGTGAGTACCTGCGCCGAACAGGATAAGGAAGCTCAAAACGGGTATGCAAAGGCGGTTCAGGAGTTAAATACGGCCCAGACCAATTATGACAGAACGAAAATCCTTTATGACAGCGGAGATGTTCCTCTTGTGGATCTGGAAACGGCTCAGAATACATTAAACGATGCCAAACGGCAGAAGGATTCCTTCACCATTCGGGACGGAAAGCCTGCGGCAGATGATTCCTACCGGCTTCAGATTGAAAAAGCGCGGTTTGACTATGAGAAAATGGAGGAGCAGCTGGAGGATACCCAGATTAAAAGCCCCATTGACGGTACTGTGGTGCGGGTCAATACGAAGGTGGGGCGCTTCGCCGATAAAATAGAGGACTCTGAGCCCCTTTTCATTATTGAAAACCTGGATGTGCTGGAAATGGAAATCAAAGTCAGTGAATATTCTATCGGTAAGGTGGCCGTTGGACAGGAAGCGGAGATTTCCGCAGATATTCTGGATGGGGCTACTATCCGCGGACAGGTGATGTCCATTTCCCCCACCGGAGAGGAAAAGGGCGGCGGTTCTTCGGAGCGGGTGATTCCCACCACCATCCGGATTCTTGATAATAATACGAAGCTTATTGCCGGAATTACGGCGAAGGCACAGATTGTTCTGGAAGAGCGGGAAAATGCTCTGACGGTTCCGGTTTCTTCTGTTTTTGACAGAGACGGTGGTTCTTTCGTAGCATCCGTAAAGGACGGAACCATCCACTGGATTCCTGTGGATCTTGGAGTAGAGGGAGATGTGGAAACCGAGATTATTCCAAAGGACGGGGAGGTCATTGATGAAACGACGGCCATCGTAGCGGCTCCCAATGAAATGTACATAGAGGGTATGGCAGTTCTCTCCATGGCGCAGTAAGGGGGAATCGGACATGTTTGGATTTGGAAAAACAAAGCTTTCTTCCTATGTGACTGAGAGCGTCAGCGAGGAATTGATTCGTCTGGATAATCTGGTGAAAATTTATGATACAGGTGCCATCAAGGTTCTGGGTCTGAAAAAAATCAATCTGACCATCCGGCGCGGCGAATTTGTGGCGATCATGGGACATTCCGGTTCCGGAAAATCGACTCTGATGAATATATTAGGCTGCCTGGACCGTCCCACTTTGGGACACTATTATCTGGACGGGATTGATACAGCCGATTTAAGTCCCAACGAGCTTTCGGCAGTCCGGAATCTGAAAATAGGTTTTGTATTTCAGTCTTTTAATCTGATTTCCAGGACTTCAGCCCTTAAAAACGTGGAGCTTCCCATGACATATGCAAGGATTTCAAGAAAAAAGAGAGCAGAGCGGGCCAGGGAGCTTTTAGAGTGTGTAGGGTTGGGCGCCAGGGCGTTTCATATGCCCAATGAGCTTTCCGGAGGCCAGAGACAACGTGTGGCCATAGCCAGGGCATTAGCGAATGAACCACCGTTAATTCTGGCGGATGAGCCGACGGGAAACCTGGATACGGCTGCTTCCATCGAAATCATGGAGATTTTTTCTGAGCTTCATAAGGCCGGAGCTACGGTTGTGGTCGTAACCCATGAGGAGAACATCGCTGCATTTACAGATCGCATTATTCGCTTTTCCGATGGACAGATCATAAGCGATGAAAAAAATGAGAATCCCACGCCGGGAAGCGGCATTGTACATACAAAAGGACTTTACAGAAATAAGGCAAAGACTTTGGGGCATGCCAAAGAAAAGGAGGCGGACGTATGCTGATGGAGAATATGGTCATGGCTTTCCATGCCATCAGGGCCAATAAAATGCGTTCCTTCCTCACTATGCTGGGAATCATTATCGGAATTGGTTCCGTAATTTCCATTGTATCCATCGGAGATACCATGCGGGGTCTGTTTTCTGATCTTTATAAAGATGTGGGTATTACCCAGGCTTACATTTCCATCGGCTACTGGATTGACGATTTCAGGATGAACGACTATTTTACCCTGGATGATCTGGATCGGATAAGAGATGTATTCGGGGATGAAATTGCCTATATGGACAGCGATGCATCTGTTTCCAGCGATGTGCAGGCAGGACGGACAAAGATGAAATTTAATTTCCAGGGCATTGACTGGAATTACCAGGATGTGCAGCCTGTGACCATGTTGTATGGTCGGTATCTCAACGAAGGGGATATTCTGGGAAGAAGGAAGTGCCTGGTCATGGAGGCCCAAAGCGCTAAAAATCTGTTTGGCACGGAAAATGCCGTTGGAAAGACGCTTCGGACCACTATTTACGGGGAAACGGATGAGTATACGGTTGTAGGCGTATATAAAAAGGAGATGAACGCGTTTCAGGCTCTGATGATGGGAGGAAACAGCGATACAGGCTCTGCGTTCCTTCCCTATACGATTCTTACATGGCCCAATGACAATTTCTATTACTGCCATTTGTTTGCTGCGGATGGTGTGGATATGACGGATTTCATGAACCGCCTGGTGGCTTACATTGCGAAGATGAAGGAAAGGAATCCGGGAGATTTCTTTACACAGACAGCGGTTGAGCAGATGGGAAGCGTGGACAGCGTCATGGGTGCACTTTCCATGGCAGTGGGAGGCATTGCAGCCATCTCTCTTTTAGTCGGCGGTATCGGAATTATGAATATTATGCTGGTGTCTGTGACGGAGAGGACGAGGGAAATCGGAATCCGGAAGGCCCTGGGCGCCAGGACCATGGATGTGCTGGTACAGTTTTTAACGGAATCCGCTATTTTGTCAGCCTGCGGCGGGATTATTGGTGTGATTCTGGCTGTTTCCATCGTTTCCATAGGCGGAGCAGCCCTGGGGCTCCCTGTGATTATTAAGCCGGGAGTGATTATAATGGCTGTGTCCTTTTCTGCCATTGTGGGTATTTTCTTCGGGATTTATCCGGCTTCCAAAGCAGCCAAGGCGGATCCCATTGACGCGCTGCGGTATGAATAAAAACAGGAGACAGAATATAAAGAAGGAGGCGGAGAGCCACGGGAGCCGGGCTGTCCTCCTCCCTTTGTTTTTGAGAGCACTCTTTGAGGAACAGAAATTTTCTATTTTGAAATCAGCTGCCGCGCTTTCTGGTATTCATTGACTGTGGTTTCTAAAAGCTCACAGGCTTTTTCCAGGGAGACATGTAAGGTCCTCATTATGGACTCAACATTGTTTACCAGGGACCGGGCGCTGCCACGTACTTCTCCGCGCGTCTCACCCTGGCGTATCAGTCGGTCATGTTCAAATTCCAGTACTTTACCGCCCATCTTTTTCACTCCTTCCAGAATTCTTTTTTCATTGCCTGCCACGTGTTCCAGGATAATTTCAATCAGACTTTTGAGTTCAGCGAAATCATACTCAGAAAGATTGTGATGATTCCGCATACTCCAAAGACGATTATAGATAGACTGATATTCTTTCAACAGATGCAAGAGCTTTTCGTCATTTGCTTCAATTTCAGGAAGCATTTTCTCATATTTCATAATATAGTATGGCAGAAAGAACAAAAGTTTTTTCTCAAAAATATCTTCTGAATTGTATTGGCCCACCTTTATAACCGGAGTTTGATAGTCCACTATGGTCTGACAGGGAAACTTTATATGGACTGTGAGAAAATCAGGGGTTTCTTTTGTATATCTCAGATAAAGCACGCAGGAATCCGGATATTTGATTGTATATTCATATCCGTTTTTTTCCGCATGTTTTAAGGCGATCAGGAAATCGTATTCTATCATTCGTATGGCCATGGTTCCGTCGGGATTGCTCTGGCATTCCAGATGATAATACCCATCAGCAATCTTTAAATAGGAATCCGTTATCACTTTGTTTTCTAAAAGCTCCATGTGCTCATTCTGAAGTGCAATGACCGGTTCGTTATCTGGATACTGTCTTGAAAACACTTCATTTACCAGGGGTATGACAAGGTGGGGCATTTTATCTATTATGGTACGGAAAACATCGTCGTATACAGTCCCACAGACTGGATCTTCCTGAATCAAAAAGTTTAAATCCTTCCTTTAGGAAAATGGGTCGTGAATCAATTTCTGATTTTATTATGTAACAGTTCAGCCATGCATCTTCTTGCCCGCGTACCGCGGACAAGAAGCGCCGGGCGTCCGCCCTATGAAGATTTA
>ERZ808044.246-NODE-246-length-71562-cov-13.555375_pt1 | contig 71562 bp, 62 predicted proteins | sample MGYA00380195_ERZ808044 | MGnify/ENA primary metagenome ERZ808044 (study PRJEB31490, sample SAMN06133423) | mouse gut metagenome | isolation source: Z7_2 | host: mice | place: China: Chengdu | collected 2015-05 ...
CAGATTGTCCGATAGCCCTTTGCTTTCAGTTCCTCATTCAGCCCCCGGATAATCTTGTAGGCATAACCCGTTGATACACCAAGCATTTCAGCCGCTTCCTCTGCCGTTACATACATTTTCTTTCCATTCTCCATATAGTCCTATCCTCTCTTATTTATTTTAGGTACACATATGTGACCTTTGTGTTTCTATTATACGGTACACTTTTGTGAACGTCAAGTATTTATTTTAAATTTATATACACAAATGTGTCCTGATGTGATAGAATTGAACTAAGGACTAACGAAAATCACATAAATTGGAGGTATTGGCATGACTACCGGGGAAAAAATTAAACACTTTCGGAATTTGCGTGGCATATCACAGGAAACGCTCGGTCAGCTTTCTGGCATCAATTCCGCTACAATAAAAAAATATGAGTATGGTATACGCAATCCCAAACCCGACCAACTGATGAAAATTGCAAATGCTTTGGGTATCAGTATCAATGTTTTTATGGATTTTGATATAGAAACAGTGTCAGATGTATTGTCTTTGATTTTGAAAATGGACGAGCAATTAGATATGAACTTTGAAGCAGAGAGGTACGAGGACGGAAGTTTCAATCCCGCTACAATCAAAATATCCTTTAAGAACTCCCTGCTCAATCATAAGTTAGGTGTATACATGAAAGCAAGAGAACTGCAGGAGAACCTTTTGAATGATACGGAACGCTTCTCGTCAGAGGAAGAACACCAACGGGCGATTGAAGCATTATCAAAAGATTTGGACGCTGTTAAGCAAAGTATTCTTGATGATAGCAAGATTGTAAAAAAAGGGGTTAGAGGTATATCTGTAAAAATCTATCCCGAAAATGAATAGAAACGAGGTGTTAAAATTGTATACAATATTTCAAAGAACAGAAATCTCAGAACCATCCTTATTCAGTCCGTCCGACACAACCAAAAGAATAGAAAATTTCCCGGAAATTTGTATTTCCACATTTTCCGACAACATCATTCAAAAGTTTTCTTCTTTGGATAATGTAGAGAAAATAGCAGAACTCTACTCTGCAAGCGGCACATTACCTGTCTACCAAATCAATTACAAGAATACGGCCATTGCTTTTTACCGTTCTATGGTAGGCGCACCTGCTTGTGTTGCGTGTTTTGAAGAAATCATTGCTATGGGAGCTAAAAAGTTTGTTTTGTTCGGCTCCTGTGGGGTATTGGACGATGATAAGGTAAAAGACAACATTATTATCCCTGTTTCCGCTGTCCGTGATGAAGGTACAAGCTATCATTATATATCACCTTCGCCTGAAATCGAAGCGGACACACATTCCATTCAGACATTAGAAAACGTTTTAACAGACTGTGGCTATTCCTATGTAAAAGGCAAAACATGGACTTCGGACGCCATTTACAGAGAAACCCTCTCCGCCATTGAAGAACGCCGACAAGAGGGTTGTATTGCCGTAGAAATGGAGTGTGCTTCTATGTTGGCAGTTTCAAAATACAGACACATTCCTTTTATCCAGTTTTTGTATGGAGCGGATAACCTTAGTTCCGATACATGGGAAATCAGAGATTTAATGTCTTATGGTCTTACCAATGCAGAAAAATATATGGTGCTTGCCTTTGAATGTGGACTTGCTATATAAAAAAGCAGGTATCAAGATACCCACCCAAAATCCAGTATTCATCAAATAATTAGAGCCATTTTAGAGCCAACAGGCATAAAGCAATCCCGGAAATGCTCATTTTATCAGCATTTCCGGGATTTTATCCGTTACTCGAACTCAATCGTCGCCGGCGGCTTCCCCGTACAGTCATACAACACCCGGTTAATCCCCTTCACCTCATTCACAATCCGATTTGCCACCACTCCAAGCACCCCCCATGGAATCTGTGCCGACTCTGCCGTCATAAAATCGGAGGTATTCACAGCCCGCAAAGCAACCGCATAATCATAAGTTCTCTCATCCCCCATGACTCCCACACTGCGCATGTTGGTAAGAGCTGCAAAATACTGCCCCAACTCCTTATCCAGCCCAGCCTTTGCCAGCTCTTCCCTGTAAATCGCATCTGCATCCTGCACAATCCTTACCTTCTCTGCAGTGACCTCTCCAATAATGCGAACACCCAGCCCCGGTCCCGGAAAAGGCTGCCTGTAGACCAACTGCTCCGGAATACCAAGCTCCAGTCCGGCTTTGCGGACCTCATCCTTAAAAAGCATTCTCAAAGGCTCAATAATTTCCTTAAAATCAACATAATCCGGCAAACCTCCCACATTGTGGTGGGACTTGATCACCGCGCTTTTACCCAGGCCACTCTCAATTACATCAGGATAGATCGTTCCCTGCACGAGAAAATCCACTGCTCCGATTTTCTTTGCCTCTTCCTCAAACACACGGATAAACTCTTCTCCTATAATTTTTCTCTTTGCTTCCGGTTCTTCCACCCCGGCAAGCTTCTCGTAAAACCTTTCCTGGGCATTTACTCTGACAAAATTCAAGTCATAAGGTCCTTCCGGCCCAAACACTGCTTCCACCTCATCACCTTCATTTTTGCGGAGCAACCCATGATCTACAAAAACGCAAGTGAGCTGCCTTCCAACTGCCTTAGCCAAAAGCACTGCTGCCACCGAGGAGTCTACCCCACCGGAAAGAGCGCAGAGCACTTTACCGTCTCCTACCTTCTCACGGATCTGATGAATCGAACTCTCCACAAAAGAGTCCATGCGCCAGTCTCCCTTACATCCACAAACTTTATATACAAAAGCGGAAAGCATCTTCATCCCTTCCTGTGTATGCATAACCTCAGGATGAAACTGCACTGCATAGAGCTTCTTCTCTGCATTCTCCATGCCGGCTACAAGGCAGACCGGCGTGTGAGCCGTAATCTGAAAGCCTTCCGGAGCTTTTTCAATATAATCAGTATGGCTCATCCAGCAGATCGTCTTTTCTGATACCTCTGAAAAAAGTACAGAGCTCTGATCAACCTCCACTTCTGTCTTTCCATATTCACTGACTGGAGCCGTCTTCACGCTGCCCCCCAGCAAATGCGCCATCAATTGGGAACCATAACAGATACCCAAAATCGGAATTCCCAGTTCAAAAATTTCTCTGGTATAGCTGGGAGAACCTTCTGCATACACACTGTTGGGGCCTCCGGTAAAAATGATTCCCTTCGGTTCCAATGCTTTGAGCTCTCCAATGTCTATGCTATAAGGATGAACTTCACAGTAGACATGACATTCTCTGACCCTTCTGGCAATCAACTGATTATACTGTCCGCCAAAATCAAGTACAACGACCATTTCCTTTTTCATAATGTACTCCTATTCTGAGTTTCCCTATCCCCATAAAAATAAAAGCCAGTACCTTTCTCTTTCCAAGCGCTTATATACCACCGCCCAGAGCTTTCACAGTAAATTATATAAAAAAGTAACTCCATCTGTCAAAATATTCTTACATAACCCGCTCCCATTTATGGCTGCGATACCGTAGTCCATAGCACAATCCCCGGAAGGCCCAGTCTATCGTCATAGCAACCCACACGCCAAGTAGCCCTCCGCCTAAATTTTTGCTAAAAAGGTAGGCAAATCCTATCCTGAAAACCCACATGGAAAAAATAGCGATCACCATCGTCCAGACCACATCCCCTGCTGCACGAAGAGTATTGGGCAGGGTAAAAGACGGCATCCAGAAAAATATTGCCAGCACTGCATGGTACCGGATCACTTGAACTGCAAGGCTTTCTGTCTGGGGAGTCAGTTGATAAATTTTCATGATCCAGGGGCCAAACAGGATCAGAATCCCGGATATCAGAATTGTACACACAGTGGAGATCATCATTAGCTTTCTGGTATAATACCTCGTCTGTTGAAAATCTCCTGCCCCAATGCACATAGAAGCCACCGAAAGAAGAGCCAGATTAATAGCCTGTCCCGGCAGGACATTAAAGCTTGCCAGCGTGTTACAGACAGCATTTGCCGCTATAGCATAAGTTCCAAATGTGGAAATCAAGCTTACAAGAAGGATTTTCCCCAATTGAAACAGGCTGTTTTCCAGTCCATTGGGAATCCCGATATAAAGTATCTTCTTAATCAGCCCAAAATCCATTCTCCAGGTAACCTGCCCCCTAAAGTTAATTGCCTTGTCAGCCCGAAACATGAGCACCATAATAATAACAGCCGCTGTAAGCCTTGAAAATGTAGTTGCAATGGCAGCCCCTGCCACGCCGATTTTCGCTCCATAGATCAAAATTGCATTCCCCGTAAGATTAATCAGATTCATGACAATTGATATCAGCATGGTTGTTTTTGAATCATTCATGCTCCTGAACAACGCCGCACAGGAATTATAAATTGCAAGAGGACAGATAGAAAGCGCTGTGATCACAAGATAAATGCTTGCATTTTCCATGACCGCAGGCTCTACCTGCCCAAAAATAACACGCAGCAAAGGCTGATGGGCTGCCAGAAATATAACCATAACCACCACAGACAGCCATGCCGAAAACAATAAAAGCTGCCATGCCGATTTACTGGCATTTTCGGTGTCCTTCTGCCCAAGATAATGACCGGCGGCCACTGCACCGCCTGTAGCCAATGCCGCTGTAATATTTATAACGAGAATATTAATGGTATCCACCAGCGAAACGCCCGATACTGCTGCCTCCCCTACGCCCGCTATCATCACCGTATCTACCATTCCCACCAAAATAGCAAGAAGCTGTTCAAAAACCAATGGGATAATCAGTTTTTTTAAGTCTTTATTCGTATACAGCATATTTGTACCTCATATTCAGGTGTAAGCTTTCGCACATATCCGCGCTTCATTATATCACTAATTCAAAATACATCAATACTGTTTCCGTTAAATTCTAACCAGTACTCCCTTAAACTAGCTCTCCCTGCATATGGCGGTATTTCTCCTTGGTTGCCATCCCTCCTCTTATATGACGCTCCTGCTTGTTTACATCCAGAACCTTTCTTGCCTCCTTCGCCAATGCGGAATTGATCTGCATTAATCTCTCTGTGACGTCCTTATGCACCGTTGACTTACTAATCCCAAACGCCTTCGCCGTCTGTCTCACCGTCGCATTGTTGTCAATGATATAATTTGCAATATCGATTGCGCGTTCCTCGATATAATCTTTCAAAGGAAATCCCCTCAGAACACTTTTTTACATTGTATGAATTGTTCTGAGGGGATATGACAGCTCTTTTATGTCTCTTCACTTAGTCTTTTCTGTAAAGATATTCTCCTGTTTACCTATATTTCACACTTACATTTCCACTGTTAGTTTTGGCCTTCACATGAAAGCCCGGCCTTTCCCCCACATCTCCCTGTGCCAAATTCCCCTTCTTATTATAAGAAAGCTTTTGATCAAAATCTGTCCATATATTCCCGCTCCCGGTCTCAGCCTGAAAGTGAAAGGATGCATCATCGGGAATCGTAACATTTACATTACCACTTCCGGCCCGAAAAGCCAGATCGCCTGTCAGGCTCTCAGCCTTCACCGTAACGTTTCCGCTGCTAGTCTCTATTTTTCCTTCTCCAACGAACTCTTCAAGCCTTACATTTCCGCTTCCGGCCCCCGCATCTATACTGCCTTCCAGCTTTTCTCCGGTAATATTACCGCTCCCCGTGTGAAGTGTTATCTTGCCCTTTAAATTTTCCACATGTAGATTCCCGCTTCCGGCCTGAATGGAAACCTTCTCTGCCTCGGTATTTTTCCATCTGACATTTCCACTGCCGGCACCTGCCGCAAGACTCCCCCCCGACTCAATACAATCTGTTTCGGAAGTAATATTTCCGCTTCCGGTCTGCAGGGAAAGCATTTTTAAGCTCTTTCGGGGAATGTAAACCTCTATCCTCTCACCTTCCCCCGGCCAGAATCCAAACAGTACGAAAGAAAGTCCTTTCCCTCCTGTAACCACAGCCTCCTTCTCCCCAGGCCAGGACACGCTGGCCTTAGCTCCCGCACGATCGCTGTAAAGATACTCTTCAATCACAATCGCATTAGCAGCAGTGTTATCCTTAGAAGGGTAAACCCTGATATTCTTGCTTCCGTATTCCAGGGTCAGTTTTTCCACCTCTGAAAGCGGCAGCTCTATCACATTCCGGAGCTTTGCTTTTCCTCCAAAAACAACAGATGTCATCCTCTCTGTCCCTCCCTGCTCTGATCGATATCTTACACTCATAGCACTGATTCCTCCGACTGCAATGAGCATTATTATTCCGGCAGCCAGCAATATGATTTTATTCTTCCCCACTCAGATCACCATCCCTTTCTCTGCCGCCCCTTATTACCGAATTGATCCATGAAGCAGCAGAATAGTAAAGCGGAACCGTGAGAAAAATAATCCATCCCGGATGCCACAGAAACCAAAAAAATCCAAGGCAAAGATAAATCAATGTTGCCAAAACCGGATAGGCAAAGTGGTATGCATTCCCGTTCTCAATTGCACTCACCAGCGAATGCCAGATTGGAATTAACAGAAACAAAAGCCATCCCGGATGCCATGCGCCAAAAACACACCCAATCACAAAGTATACTATCACAATAATGGCCGTTATGGGAAAACGATGAAGGAAAAAATCCCTCGCCTTGTACTTTTCGCCATTCACATAAACCCCATTTTTATCAATATGAACATTATCTCCGCCGGTATGGTCATCTACATGAATACCGTCCCAGCCCACGTGAACCTCGCCGTCCTTACCCTTGACATGAACACCTCCAAATCCTACATGGACATACTCTTCTTCCCCATCTTTAGAACTTCCGCCATCAGTCTCTCTGTAAGGCTCTTCTACATACATCCCTTCCCCGGCATCCGGCACATCTGCATCTGTTACCTCAGCGTCCGCTCCGGCTTCCTTCCCGGCTTCCTTCCCTGCTTCCACAATACTCACACCCGTCTCCTGCCGGACTTCCTCCGGTTCCGGCATCGGAATTTCATCCTCAGTTTTCAGCAGTTCATCCAATGATATCTTGTAAAGCCGCGCCAGTAAGATCAGGTTATCGGTATCGGGGGACGCTTCCGCCCGCTCCCACTTACTCACCGCCTGTCTGCTGATTCCCAGTTTTTCCGCCAGGGCTTCCTGGGAAAGATTGTTGCTCTTTCTCAAATTCACAAGCCGATTTGCAATCTCAATATTCATTCTTTAATCCTTTCACACCTGTGGCACCGTAAGTGACAGTGCAGGTAATTTTTTTATGAGCAGATTATATCTGGTTTTCCTCAGGTTGCACTACCAACTTTAGTTTGAGCCCCCGCAACTATTGGTTGCCACGTGATAAATACGCCGTTTTTTACTCTTTATTCCTGATATAAGTGATAAAACAATTTCCGTTTTGTTCGAACCATTCCTTGGAATCGTTCATTCCTACCTTGTAGATCGTCCCTGTCTCCGGATTCATAACAACTGTATTTTTTTCATTATATCCCACCAGCAGAACTGCCGCACCATCCTGAAGCATCACCAATACTGGAATATCTTGATCTACATAATAGAGAACAGAATCCAGGGTACATCCTGTTAAGTCCAGTACCTGTACCTCAGACAAGCTCTCCCGCAAAATTGCAAGCACCGATTCTCCCCTACTCAGCATATATTCAGAATTCCTCACAACCCCTTCATATTCCAGCATGGAATCCAAGCAAACTGCAAGGGAATTCTTTGCTTCTGTAACTGTTTTTTCCTGTATCGCCATAATCTGATTACTCAGTCTTCTATTTCCTTTCATCCATACATAATAGCCTCCTTCATTAATAACCACTCCAGAAATTTCGTTTGCCTGATTGATCGCGCTGCCTTCATCGGTATGGATACTTTCTACCCCATATTTCCCATATACATAGTATCTCTCTGCCTGATCTTCGGATTTTTCAAAGCTAATGCTTCTCCCTCCCTCAAACAATACCTCCCTGGGTGTAAGATGCTTCAGAGAAGACACCTCAATCGTTCCTTTCAGCGCTATCTGCGTGATCTTTTCATACTTCTCCGTTATCACTGTCTCAATGATATTTTTACTCTCAGGAACTGTTTCCGCATTCATGATCTGATCATCCCTGATCGCTTCATAGCCTCCCTCTTCCGTCTTAGCCACCCGCGACAAAATAATCTGATTACCACTTACCTTTCCCTCTACCACGTAAACACCACTTTGCTGATAAGTCATCAGTTCGCCTTCCATCTCATTTTCAATCTTTACACAGTACATGGGAAAAATCGTGTTACCGGCATTATCCTTCATAATATCGCTTTCCCTGGCAATTCCGTAAATCAGGTCTTCCCCCATAAAGCCTATCGGTGAAATAACCTCTCCTTCTCCTGGTCTGATACTCTTTTGCTTTCCTGTGGTCAGGTTCATCAGTACCAGCTCCTTACCTGCATAGACACTTTCCCCCTTCTCCCACACTGCCATTTTATTGCTGTCCGATACCTTATAGCTTCCTTCAGCCAGATGATCCGCCACTGCCTGACAAGTTCTACTCACAACATTGATACCATAGATTTTATCCTCCCATTTCAGGTAAAGAATGCTGTTCCTGTTCACATAGGAGAGCTGTTCTACCTCTTTTATCAGCAGAGACTGAGATTTTTGAGAGGGAATATACACCAGTTCTTCCACTGTATTTACTGTCCCATCATAATAGTAGAGGGAAATTCCCACCTCTCCTTCATGACGTCCCCGGTTCATATATCCATAGACAAGAAAGGTCACATTTCCTCCCTCGTCCACATTCAATATTTTGATTCCATGATCATCGTACATGGTTCTCTCATCCCGATTATCCTCACCATAAAATCCGAACAAAAGAGCCATCTTATTGTCTGTTATATTGTAACTGTAAAGGCGGTTTCCAGTTATGAATGCCAGGCTGTCTCCTCCTTCACTTTCCATCAGAGGAATCTCCCCACTGACAATTCCCAGCATAATCTTATCATTGCTGTATACCTCATCAGAAGCATCAAAAAGCTGATCCATACTCCTCTCATAATCCAGCAGATACATTCTGTCTGTCGTATACCGCACTCTGTAAAATTCTTTTACACGATAATAGTTCTTCCTTTTATCCTCTGGAACTGAAACATAGTATTCCAACAAAAAACTTCCTGTCTGCTCTGCCAGTTCCTTGATCGTGATCTGCGGCTCTCCTTCCCGCTTCACCTCCAAATCTCCCCACGTAACCTGCTTAAAGCTACTGTGGATATTCACTTTTCCAAAGGAAGAATTATCTCCGTCCGCATTGGACTCCATATATTTGGTAAGTGTTTTGGCCGCTTCCTTATCAAAGGTTTTCCGGGAAAAATCATCCACATAGTTTAACTTTTCTTCCACATGATATTCCTCTGTGCTGATCACTCTGGTATAATATCTTACTTCCTTTCCTCCCCCCAGTGTCAGCAGAAGAACCAGCATATATTCCTGGTTCACATCAATCAGATCCTTAAGTCCAAAGGATACCGCAATCAAATCTCCTTCCTGCTTGAATTCTTCTATCTGGGTATTCTCAACTAGGCGCCCTCCGTCCAGGCTTCTGACCTCAAATCCTATTGCACTAACAACAGTTCCGTAAGTATTGATCTCCAATTCAATCCGTCTGCCGGAGGTAAGAGGTGTGATACTCTCCCGCATCTGGCTTACCTCCATGGACTCAGCATAGCCATGCATTTGATTGAGCCGGTATCCGTCATAGCTCACAGTAACCACAGGATAAGTAGCCTCTGCCATCTCTATTGTCATATCCGTATTTCCCTGATTCATAAGATTACTGATCGTTATCAGCGCTATTATAAAAACACTCAGCACTATTGCTGCCTTGATGATTGCCTTTTTCATATTACTCCCATCTATTGTCTCATCAGCTTCTGCAGAGTAGTCTCCACATTAAGGCTCTCCGCCATCTGGCTGATTTTCGATTCATTCCTGGCCGCTTCACCGGCTTCTCCTTTTCGCCTTACCGCTCTTATCAGAATATTTTTCGGCGTATGCTCCATATCAATAAATTCCAGCACCTGCGTATCGTAACCCATCTCTTCCAGGAGTCCCGCCCGCATGCCATCCGTAATCAAAGCTGCCATTCTCTCTTTTAAAAGCCCATATTTTAGTACAGGCGAAAGCATTTCATTTTTGATCTGCCCATTAACTTCGTGCTGGCAACATGGCACCGCAAAGATCACCTCCGCTTCCCAGTCCACCGCCTTCATAATGGCATAATCTGTTGCCGTATCGCAGGCATGAAGGCTGACCACCATATCCACCCTCTCCATTCCCTGAAAGGTACGGATATCCCCCTGATAAAAACAGAGCTTCTCATACCCATATTTTTGTGCCAAAAGGTTACACTTTTCAATAACACTCGTTTTTAAATCCAGTCCTGTTATCTGTACGTCTATTTTCTTTAACTCATGTAGATAATAATACAGGGCAAAGGTCAGATAAGACTTTCCGCACCCGAAATCAATGATATGTATTGTCCTCTCCTTATGAAGTGTAGGCAGAATATCCTCTACAAATTCCAGATAACGGTTAATCTGCTTAAATTTATCATATTTGGAATTAATTATTTTTCCATCTCTGGCCTGTACTCCCAAATCGATCAAAAAAGGAACTGCTTCATCCTCCTTCAGAATATACTGCTTGGTTCTGTTATGGGAAACATCCGGCCAGAAAGCGTCCTGACCGCCTTTATTTTTTCGCCGTTTCAGGGTAACTTTTCCTTTTTTACTGACCAGCACCTGCAGCCTTTCGTCCATGGTCTCTGCTTCCAACTGACCAAACTCCGATTCCATGCAAGTTACGATCCTGTCCTCCATTTTTTCTTTCTCGTAGTTTTCATGAAAAACCTGTGTTCCGCGCCATATGGTTTCCTGAAAGCACAGAGCTCCCTTCACCATAACCGGACGTATCTTTATTTTAAAAGCTCCCCCGCCTTTTCTGGGATTGCTGATAATGATCTGATAAAGCCTGTCCGACAAAAAATCAGGCAGATTTTCTTTTAGCTCCTCCACGTTAACCTCCTAATTCCGTGCAAAAAATTCCTTTACAGAGAAATCTCTTCACAGGGAAATTCCTTACAGGAAAATTCCTTTACAGGAATAAATATAGCCATAACTTTTGCGTCATGACTATATTTTACTTATTTACCTGCCAAACCACAACCAAAACTTTATGTGAATCCTAAAATCTGAGAATTCCCCGCCGGGAATTATGCCTTCTCTTGTAAATCTCGTAAAACAACAGAATTTGTATTAAATCCCCTGTCCACTTCCATTTTTCCGGTGACGACTCTTCCCCTGCACTGTCCGGGTTCTCCTTACGACTCTTTTCTTCCTCTCTCTTAATGCGGTCCAATATATCTCCCGACAATTTGTAAAGCTGCCACCTGTCCGGATATTCATCGTAGATCATGCTTCCCTCATAATCCAATTTGTCCAGAATGCTGCTTATGGTCTTCTGGTACCGCTTTGCCTCCGTCGGATACATCTGCTGTAAATATTCCAAATCTCTGATTATGGAGTCTTCATCCTGATAATACATGGGAAGGGGATAGGTCATATAAAAAGGCATTATTTTCCGATCATACATATGGATAACTTCCTTTTCTCTTTACAGCTATCATATGCTTTTTGGAAGCTTTTTGGTACTCCCCAATAGAAAAAGGGGCTTTTTCCGCCCCTTTCGTTTCACACCAGCCACCCAGAAGGGCTCTCTGATGCTCTATTTACTTAATGACATGAATACGGGCCAGCGCTCTCTGCAACGCCGTTTCTGCCCGGAGAATATCCGTTTCAGGCGTCTTGGTACGCAGCCGCTCCTCGGCTCGTGCTTTGGCTGCCTCTGCACGGCTTCTGTCGATCTCATCAGGCCATTCGATAATTTCTGCCAGAATGACAACCTCCTCCTGCAAAATCTCCACAAAGCCTGCGTGAAGAGCTGCCTCCTTTGTTCCCTCTTCCCCGGTAATTGTCAGGATACCCGGACTTATGATCACCGTTGTGGGAACATGTTTTTTGTAGATACCGATCTCTCCCTCAGTGGTATTAAACTCCACCATGGAAACCTGTCCTTCAAAAAACACACGGTCGGGAGTAATGATCTTAAGTGTAAATAAATTGTTATCTGCCATCTGTTCCCTCCCCGTATTTATTTCACGCGGGCAAGTACATCATCAATACTTCCTGCATTTAAGAAGTAGCTTTCAGGAATATCGTCATGCTTTCCTTCCAGAATCTCCTTGAATCCGCGAATGGTTTCGGTGATGGGCACATACTTACCGGTATATCCGGTAAACTGCTCCGCCACAAAGAAAGGCTGTGACAGGAACCTCTGTACCTTTCTTGCACGGGAAACTACCAGCTTATCACTCTCAGAGAGCTCATCCATACCCAGAATTGCGATAATATCCTGCAGCTCTTTGTATTTCTGAAGAATCTCCTGCACGCCTCTGGCTACCTGATAGTGTTCTTCTCCCAAAATTCTGGGATCCAGAATTCTGGAAGTGGACTCTAAGGGGTCAACTGCCGGATAGATACCCAGCTCCACGATAGATCTGGACAAAACTGTTGTGGCGTCCAGATGGGCAAAGGTAGTGGCAGGCGCAGGGTCTGTCAGGTCATCTGCCGGCACATATACTGCCTGAACAGAAGTGATGGAACCATTCTTGGTGGAAGTGATACGCTCCTGGAGCGCACCCATTTCCGTCTGCAGTGTAGGCTGATAACCCACCGCGGAGGGCATACGCCCAAGCAGAGCGGAAACCTCAGAACCGGCCTGGGTGAAGCGGAAAATATTATCAATGAAAAGAAGCACATCCTTTCCACCCTTGTCACGGAAATACTCTGCCATGGTAAGTCCCGAAAGACCAACCCTCATTCTGGCTCCAGGGGGCTCGTTCATCTGACCAAACACCATGGTGGTTTTGTCGATAACCCCTGACTCCTTCATTTCATAGTACAGATCGTTTCCCTCTCTGGTTCTCTCTCCAACACCGGTGAACACGGAATAACCGCCGTGCTCTGTTGCGATATTTCTGATCAGCTCCTGAATCAATACCGTCTTACCAACACCGGCTCCGCCGAACAGACCGATCTTACCACCCTTCTGATAAGGGCAGAGAAGATCCACTACCTTGATTCCTGTCTCCAAAAGCTCCTGCTGTGTAGACTGTTCAACAAATTCAGGCGCCGGTCTGTGGATCGGCTCAAAAGTCACATCCGTAGGCGCCGGCTTATTATCAATGGGCTCTCCAAGTACATTGAACATACGTCCAAGAGTATTCTCACCAACCGGAACACTGATAGGCGCTCCTGTTGCTATTGCTTCCATTCCTCTCACTAATCCGTCGGTAGAACCCATGGCAATACATCTGACCGTATCATCACCCAGATGCTGTGCTACCTCCACAATAAGCGGTGCTCCCTCTTTTAAAGGAATCCTTATCGCTTCATTGATTTCTGGCAGTCTGCCGTCTGTAAATTTGATATCCAGAACGGCACTGATAATCTGTGTAATTTTTCCCGAGCAGGTTTGGCTGCCCGTCTTTATATCTGCCATTTTTCCTCCATTTCTTCCCAACAAACGCAATGGCTTTTCGTAAATCAGCCTGCTCTAGTCAAACCATTGGGAAATATTTTTCCTATACTTTTAAGATATTGCGTTTGCTCCCGCAATTATTTCTGTCAGTTCCTGTGTAATGGAACCCTGGCGCGCTCTGTTATACAGCAGTGTCAAATTGTCTATCATTTCCTCTGCATTGCTGGTAGCCGAATCCATTGCCTGCATTCTGGCTCCGTTTTCACTGGCTACCGCCTCAATCATACCGCCGTAAATCAAACTTGTGATGTACTTGGGTATGAGGAGGTTCAGAGCTTCCTCATCTTCAGGCTCAAAATTCATGGGCGCTTTATCCTTGTTTTCTGCGGCCTCCTCCTGTCCATCCACTGCTTCCTCACCGATTTCTACCGGCAGGAGTTTTAACAGGGCAGGCACATGAACTACCGTATTTTTAAATCCGGTATACGCAAGGTAAATCTCACTGATCTCACCCTTTGAAAAGCCCTCCAGCAATTCCCTGCTGATCGCCATGGCATCCGCATAAGCAGGCTCCTCGATAATGTCTGAGTAGTCGGCCCTGATTTCATACCTTCTCTGCAGGGCCTCTCTGCCCTTTTTGCCAATTGCATAAATTGCCAGATCCTCACCGGCCAGCTCCCCGTTTGTGATCAGCTTGATCACGTTGGAGTTATAGCCGCCTGCCAATCCTCTGTTTGATGTGATCACAATCACAGCCTTTTTCCCGGATTCCCCGGATTTCAGATATTTGTGATCCAGGTTCTTCGTCCTTCTCAGGATGGAGTTGACCGTATCGTACATACAGTGGAAATAGTTTTTGGATCTGTCGGCATTTTGTTTTGCTCTCTGCAGCTTAACGGTAGAAACAAGCTTCATGGCCTTGGTAATCTGCTGGGTACTCTGGATACTGCCTCTGCGCCGCTTTATATCCCGCATTGAAGCCATAATAAATCCCTATGCCTTTCTCATCCTTACTTATTTAAAAATGCTGCTTTGAACTCTTCGATTGCCTTCTTTAAGGTTTCTTCCGTCTTCTCGGATATTACCTTTTCAGATGCAATGGCATTTGGAACCTCAGGATATTTGGTGTCCAAAAATTCAAACAGTTCCGCCTCAAATCTGGTAATATCTCCCGTAGGCACATCCAGCAGATACTTATTGGTAGCTGCATAAATAATGATTACCTGATACTGTACCGGCATGGGCTTATACTGAGGCTGCTTCAAAACTTCCTTTACTCTCTCGCCCTGTGCCAGCTTTTCCTTGGTATCTGCATCCAGATCGGAACCAAACTGGGAGAAAGCAGCAAGCTCTCTGTACTGTGCCAGCTCCACACGGATAGGAGCGGCAATCTTCTTCATAGCTTTAATCTGCGCTGCACCGCCCACACGGGATACAGACAGACCTGCGTTTACAGCAGGGCGGAAACCGGAGTTAAACATCTCCGTCTCCAGATAAATCTGGCCGTCTGTAATGGAAATAACATTGGTAGGAATGTAAGCAGATACGTCACCTGCCTGAGTTTCAATAATGGGAAGCGCAGTAAGAGAACCCCCGCCATATTCATCGCTCATTCTTGCCGCTCTCTCGAGAAGCCTTGAATGCAGGTAGAATACGTCGCCGGGATACGCCTCACGCCCGGGAGGACGCTTAAGCAGCAGGGAGAGTGTACGGTATGCCGTTGCATGCTTACTCAGGTCATCATAGACTACCAGCACGTCTCCTCCCTTCTCCATCCATTCCTCACCGATTGCACAGCCTGCATAGGGTGCAATATACTGCAGAGGGGCAAGCTCACTGGCCGTTGCAGCAACCACTGTAGTGTAGGCCATAGCTCCGTATTCTTCCAGCGTGTTCACAATGGAAGCCACCGTAGATGCCTTCTGGCCGATGGCAACATAAATACAGTTTACGCCCTGCCCTTTTTGATTGATGATCGTATCAACGGCAATGGCAGTCTTACCGGTCTGCCTGTCGCCGATAATAAGCTCACGCTGTCCCCTTCCGATAGGCACCATGGCATCAATTGCCTTAATACCTGTCTGCAGAGGGGTATCAACTGATTTTCTGGTGATAACACCAGACGCAACTCTCTCGATCTTACGATATTTATCTGTCTGTATGGGGCCTTTCCCATCAATAGGCTGCCCAAGAGCATTTACCACACGTCCCAACATGGCATCGCCTACAGGAACCTCAACCACGCGGCCAGTCGTCTTAACCGTGTCCCCTTCGTTGATGTTCTTCTGGCTTCCGAGAAGTACCGCACCTACATTGTCTTCCTCCAGGTTCAGCACCATTCCGTACACTTCCCCGGGGAATTCCAGAAGCTCTCCCTGCATTGCGTTTTCCAGACCATGTACACGGGCGATACCGTCAGCCACCTGAATAACGGTACCCACATCTGAAACTTCAAGCTCTGAAGCATATCTTTTAATCTGCTCTTTAATGACAGAACTGATTTCTTCCGGTCTTAAATTCATGGTTCTTACGCACCTTTCTTAACTACTAAATGATATTACAACTGTACCTTCAGGAGCTCTCTCTCGAGCCCTGACAGCTTACTTCTGATACTGCTGTCCACTACCCGGTCACCGATACGGATAACCATGCCTCCGATCAGGCCTTCATCTACCTGATAGTGCATTTCCATTCTGTTAAAGGATGTGGTGGAGAGCAGCTTTTGTTCTATTTCCTTCTTTTTGGCTTCACTTAAATCAAGCGCTGTGGTCACATAGGCAACGCCGATTCCCTTTACCTGCTTCACCTCGTCGATAAAATAATCCAATATGGAATCAATTTCTCCATATCTGTCCTTGCTGACGATCAGATGCAGGAATCCAACCAGTTCCTCCGAAATGCGGCCCTTAAAAACCGATTCGAGAACCTCCAGCTTATCCTCCTTCAAAACCTTGGGATGATTCATCAGTTTCCCAAAATCCGGATTTTCGGAAAGCAGTTCCCTGAGCTGGATGATTTCACCCATAAGCTCCTCTTCCCTGCCTTCCTCCACAGCAAGCTCAAACAAAGCTTCGCCATATGTTGCGCCAACTAGCTTTGCCATGTGCTCTCACCTATTTCCTTTAATGTTTCGTTTACCAGGCTTTCCTGTACGGTTGTATCGATAGATGCCTTAACTACCTTACCGGCCATCAGTGATGCAAGCACAACCATCTCGCGCTTCACATCATCTGCCGCTTTCTGTTTTTCAAGCTCGGCTTCCACCCTGGCTCTGTCAATGATTCTTGCAGCCTCTTCTTTTGCTTCCGCTACAATCTTGTTTTCATTTTCCAGAGCACGCTTTCTGGCATCGCTTAAGATTGCTTCCGCTTCCACATTAATGTTCTTAAGCTTCTCCTCATACTGCTTTTTGAGGAGAGATGCATCTTCCATATCCTTGGCCGCGCTGTCCAGCTCACCCTTAATCTTGGCCTGTCTCTTCGCCATCATCTCCCTTACCGGGTTAAACAAAAAGTAAGATGCGATCAGGAAGAGTACGAAGACTGCAATGATCATAAGCGTTGCATCCGCCAACAGCTGCAGGTCAAGGTCAAATAATCTGCCTTCCATCCGTGAACCTCCTTTCTTCTATATTGCCTGCTCATTTTATCAACATAAGGATAGTTCGCAAAGCGTACTATCCGTTGTTTATTATTGAGCCGCGCCTACAAGAGGTCTTACGAACAGAAGAATGATAGCGATCAGCAGACCGTAAAGACCTGTTGTCTCTGCAACCGCCTGCCCAAGAAGCATGGTGGAAGTTACGTCAGATTTTGCACCGGGATTTCTTCCCACTGCTGCAGCCGCGTGTCCTGCTGCAATACCCTGTCCTACACCAGGTCCGATACCGGCGATAACCGCCAGACCTGCTCCGATTGCTGAACAACCTAAGATAAAGTTAACGTTGAAATCCATTTTTGTTTCCTCCTTAATACTTTTGAATAAATATTATTTAATTAAATTACAAGCCTCTCAAATCCTCCGGGTACTATTCCCCTGTATTACATGCGTCCGTAATATAGGTCATGGTCAGCATACAAAATACATAGGTCTGAATCGCACCGGAAAACAGATCGAAATACACATGAAGCGCTGCCGGCCAGATAATAGCCACCTTGCTCAGAAGGGCGTAAATCAGCGCCATGATTGCTGTTCCCGACAAAACGTTGGCAAACAGACGCAGCGATAACGAAATTGGAACCGCAAGATCACTTATAATGTTGATCGGAGCCCAGATCGGCCACGGTTCGCATAGTCCCTTAAGCACCCCGGATACCTTCTGATACTTAAATTTGTTAAAATGAATCAGTGTAAAGGTAATAATACCCAGCGCAAAGGTAACTCCATAATCCGCTGTGGGCGGACGCAGTCCCAGAAGACCGGAAATATTACTGAACAAAATAAAAATAAATATCGTTCCAATATAGTTCCGGAACCTGACTGCCTGTTTGCCCATAACACCGCCGACCATTCCGTCCAGCATCTCCACAATCAGCTCCACCACATTCTGGAATGCCCCCGGCACCTCTGTGGCATGCCTGACAGCCCTGTTGGCTGCAATGCAGAATCCTATGATGACCAGAAAAACGATCAGGACGCAAACATGTGTTGTTGTTATCCATAACGTCTGACCGAACAGCTCATAGGAAAAGACCCCATGAATCATAAAATCCACGCCTTCCGCTTCGGATAACAAAATTCCTTCTCCCATTATTTCACCTCCTCACATATCCTGTTCTTTGACAGGTTCTTCTCTCAGGGGTGGCAGGATTTCCTCCCCGTATATTTTTGTACTGATCTTTTGGGTAATAAAATGCATATAGGCTGATACTTTTAGTCCCATAATCCCTAAAAATGCCGCAAGGGGATTGGCAATCCCGCCTATGGCGATCAGTGCAAATGCCACTACAATAAAAAAGTACCGCAGCACGTTGTGAGTGCTCATGGTCTTAACTGCCTCCCGCTCTCCAAGGTCAAGAGCCCTGTCGAGAGTCCGCCACATATGAAACGCGCTCACCATGCCAATCAGCACTCCCATCCAAAGTCCCAGGCTGTATCCTGTCTTATCCTTAACCAGAAAAACAAACATCTGGCAAACGATGCCATACATCAGAATGCCCGTCTCAAGCTCAAAGAGAGTCCTGTTAATCCTGGTGATTCTTTCTTTCATCCGAATCTCTCCTGTTCTTTCTGCCCTTGTGAAGATAAGCCGACTGCTCGCTCTCCCTTCCAAAAATCTGCCGGGAAAAACGATATACATTGCACCCTCCTGCTATCGCTCCCACAAAAAACAGTACGATTACCAGAAAATTTGTTCCAAGCTTCCTGTCCAGGTAAATACCCAAAAAGGAGCAAATAAAAACAGGGACCAACATGTTTATTCCAAACTGTCCTATCATCGTTAATGCCTGATAAACATTTCGATTATATTTCACATGCTTCGCCCCCTTAAACTATTCTGTTATTTGTCGTAAGGAGGGATCCATCGTAAATGGAAGGATTCCTTGCGACCTGCGTGCGCATCAGCGCGCTTCCTTCGGTGGTGAATACTCACCTAACAATTATACCACTTTTTCCCCTTCTGTCTAGGAAATTATCACAAGAAAGAGAAATAAAATTTATGTTAAAATTCATCTGTGGTCTTTCCCAAATCCGTTGACTTTCCCCAAATTTAATAGTAGTATTTGACATAAATCAACCCATCGTTTTCAGCAGGCAAAAGGGTGATATCTACTTTCTGACCTGCAATTCACGTCCTCAGACGAAACGTCCCTAGACGAAACGTCCTTAGACGAAGGAGGTTCTATGACAAATCCCACTCTCTACCGCAAACGCATTATACCCGACGAATGTGTTCTTCTGAAAGATGATATTATCCTTTCCTGTGACGAAGAACACATTATCACCTCCTGGCAGGCCCTTCACCCCAAAAAGGATCTCCACCATGGCTGCTCCTGCTATTTTTTGAAAGAAGGCTTCAAGGTCAGCAAATTCTGCCGGCAGTCCGGAGACCTTCTTTACTGGTACTGCGATATTGTAGAGTTTCACTATCACCCTGATGACAATTCTTTGATTGTTACCGATCTTCTGGCTGATGTTATCATCTATCCTGACGGCTTTGTCAAAGTAGTGGATCTGGACGAGCTTGTAACCGCCCTGGATTCCCGCTCTATTTCTCTGGATACCCTTAAACAGAGCCTGCTGCGCCTGGATAAATTGCTGCAGATTATTTATTCCGGCAGCTTTGATAAACTGAAAGCTTACATAGAGCTGCTCTGAGCTTTGACATATTTTCTTCTGTTGATACAGGATGTCCCGTATCAATAGAAGATATGTCCGCCGATCTGGATACCCGTAAGCCCGTCAATAGGCGTCCTGAAAAACAGACAGTTTCCCACCGTAGTATTCCCCGCCATGGCAGCATCTGCTGCCCGATAGCAGGCGTCTGTGGCGTGGTTCTCCGAAAGCGCCAGTGCCAGACGGCCGCTTGCAACGGGCGAAAACTGTTTATTCTGGTAAATAACTCCCACTACCGTATCTGGAAATACCGAGCTCATCACGCGATTCATGACAACTGCCCCCACTGCAACCTGCCCTTCATAAGGCTGATTGCCCGCCTCGCAGTAAATCAGATTGGCAAGAAGATAACGGTCCCCTTCTGCAAAAGTAATCTCCGAAATATCCCTCCACGCGGAGCGCGCCGCCAACTCAGAAAGTCTTCTCTCCTCTGCCAGCTCTTCCTGAAGCCGTGCAATATCATTTTTCTGCTCCTCAAGCTGCCTTTCATATTCAAGCATTTCCGCTTCCGTCTCGGAAATTTCACGCTGATTGCTGGAAAGCTTGCCGGAGGTCTGATTAACCAGCTCTGTGTATCGGCTCTGTTCTTCTTCCACGGAAGCCCGCAGATCATCCAGCTCCGCCTTTTCTTCTTTCAGATGCGCTTCCGTCTCCTCAATTGCCGCCCTGGTGGCCTTAAATTCCTCCAGCTTTTCCCTGTCATACTCTGATATTCGTTCGATATATTCATGGCGATTCAAAAAATCTGCCATGCTCTCAGCTCCGAAAAGGATTTCCAGAAGCAAATAATCCCGCTTCTCATACATGAACTTCACCCGCTTTTTCATTGCGGCATATTGAGCGGCTTCCACCTCTTTAGCATGTTCCAGTTCCGCCTGAGTCTGCTCTATTTCTTCATTTTTATTCTTAATTCTCTCTTCAAGCTCTGCCAGATTATTGCTGACCTCTGTCAAATTGGCATTTAAGGAATTAAGCTGTCCTTTCAACCCTTCCGCTGTCTCGTTCAGCTCGCTGAGCTCGTCCTTCCTCTCGCCGATTTCATTTTCAGTCTGCTCTTTTTCCTCCTGTTTCTGATTGATCTCATCCTCCAGCGCCGATATTTTATCCGAGCTTGCTTCTGTGGAGAATGTGCAGGCAAGTACTAAAAGAAGCGCCGTCATCATTCCGGCGATACTTCTTTTTACTATTCTTTTTAATTTAATGCTCTTTCCCTGCTTCCAGCTAACTTTCTGCTCTGCCCCATTAATAAGTAGCCTGAAAGGAGCCTTCATGCCTCTCACCCGCCTTTATCTCTTACTTCATAGAAACAGTTCACTAACACGGTCACTTTTCAATCTTGCCAATCCTGCGTATATGATTCTCACCCTCTGAAAATTCCGTATTCAGGAAAGTATCCACAATCTCAATCGCCAGATTCTTCCCCGTGATGCCGCCTCCTAACGCAAGCATATTAGCGTCATTATGCAGCCTTGTCATCTTGGCCAGATAAGGATCCGTACAAAGCGCGCACCTCACGCCGGGTACTTTATTCGCAGCAATGGAAATCCCGATTCCGGTAGTGCACACTACAATTCCTTTGGCACATTCACCGCTGGCAACCGCTTCCGCCGCCGCCCTGCCAAAATCCGGATAATCGCAGGACTGTTTATCAAAGCACCCGAAATCCTTATAAGGAATCCCTCTTTCCTTTAAATGCTCCATCACCTGACATTTCAAATCGTATCCGCCATGATCACTGCCTAATGCTATCATACTTTTTCCTCCCAGAATTTATTTTATTTCTCAGCTATCCTATTTAAGCCGGATCACCCGATGCCCTGCCGCCTTTAAAAGCCGGTTCATAATGGCACATCCCAATCCTGTGTCTTCGAAGCTTTCCGCATAAATTACTACAATCCTCTCATCATCAAACTCTCGAAGAATACGGAACATCCTCCTGGCAATCTGTTCCTCGTCCTCACGTCTTCCAACACTTTTAACACTGTCCGCCTGATATTCTTCTGCCGTTTCATCTGTAGCAATCACTCCCGTCCGCTCTCCCTTTTGTCTGGACAGTTCCAATTGTCTATTGATAAATTTTGTCACCTGCCATGCCTGCCCCTCTACAATGGTCAGATCTCCCTTTGGGGCATAGTGACGGTATTTCATACCAGGCGCCTTTGGCGCGGTACCATCCTCCGGAACAGATCTGTCCACCTCCACTCTCCCCACAGCTTCTTTCAGCATTTCCTCAGTGATATAGCCCGGCCTTAAAATCATAGGTGTATCGCCTGTCAGATCAACGATCGTAGATTCCAATCCAATCTGTGCCTCTCCCCCATCGATGATCATATCTGCCCGGCCATCCAAATCCTCTATCACATACCCGGCTGACGTAGGGCTTGGCCGCCCTGAACGATTGGCGCTGGGTGCGGCAATATATCCGCCGGCTGCTCTGATCAGAGACCTGGCGATCTGGCTTGAGGGCATACGCACCGCCACCGTGTCAAGTCCGCCCGTAGTTTCTTTCGGAACACACTCTGCCCTTTCGAAGATCATGGTAAGAGGCCCCGGCCAGTACCGATCTGCCAGCCTTTGCGCTGCCACAGGTATTCTCTTTACAATCCGGTCAAGGGCATTCCTGTCTGCAATATGCACAATCAACGGATTATCGGAGGGCCTTCCCTTTGCAGCATAAATCTTTCGCGAGGAGGCAGGATTAAGCGCATCCCCTCCCAGGCCATAGACGGTCTCCGTGGGAAACGCTACCAAACCGCCGCTTTTGATAATTCTGCCCGCTTTCTGTATGATCTGTTCATCGATCTTTTCTTCATCAATCCTGACTATTTGAGTATCCATAAAACCAACGCCTTTACTTTATCACATTTTATCACGCAAAACCATACTATTCAAACATTTCGTGCTTCTATTGCCTATTTATTAATAAATCATACCACATATGTATCTGTCAACCTGCTGTCACACCAAAAATGGTGCGAGTCAAAGATTTTACTCTGTGACTCACACCATTTTTTATCGCAATAATGGAAAATACACGCGATAGATAGATTCATTTATCAATCTGATAACCAACTTTGAGCACTAATGGCTGGGAATAGTTTCCATATTTATCCCCAAATATATTTATCCCACCCACATGGGTTGCATTCTCTGCGACTCCGATTTTAACACTAATATATGGTAAATCAGAAAAAATAATATCGGATATTGTAATCTCATTAATTCTTATACCATCCAGATACGTACCTCTCTCATCCAAGCGCCATGTTTTTAAAAAGCCATACTGTGTTGAAAGGACGCTGATCCATGAGGGAGTCAATGCCCCGCGAACGCCGCCACAATCACAGGGACTTTCAAATATTCCAAGTTCCTTCCCATTGACAAAAACATCAATATCGCTTTTCCATGGATCGCGATACATCGGTGCCTCCGAACAGGTTTCAAAGGAAATCTCCAACCACTTAAACTCAATATTATTCATAAACGCAAATGAAAAACGGTATTCTACAAAACCCGAATGAAACCAGATTCTCTGAGCCGAAAACCTCTCCGGATGGAAAAATGAAAGAGCGACATCCTTTTCTCCTATTATACTGTACTCATTGCACAAACCGCAGGTTGGCGTTATATTTTGCGCATCCGAATAACATCCTACCGGCATATTCATGGTAAGGCTTTTACTTTTTTCGCCTGTTTCAGCAGAGACATCACTGCTCAGATCAAGAACCACTCGCGACAAAGACTGAGAACAAAGCTTAAGCACGCCATGTTCCTGTGGTTTATATTCTGTGATAATCAACCCGGCTTCTGCTAAAATACTTACGGAAGTCGAAATGGTAGACATGGGAACCTGCAAAATCTCAGAAAGTTCTCCTATACTTTTATTTCCGTTTTGCAGGATTTTGAGAATAGCAAGCCTTATTTCCGACGAAAGCGCTCGCGCTACTAACCTCAATGCCTGTTCATCATTTAAAGTAAACTCGGCTATTTTATTTCCATTATCTGCCATCGCGGGCCCTCCATTCTATATTTCTGAAGCCCAAATAAGCTCCATACCAAAACCAGGCTTATCCGGAATCTGTACAATTCCCCTCTCTAAACAATATTCGCTGCAATCTATACCCTCTATGGTTCCCAAAACAGCTTCTACGCACGGAATATGGTGGGGATACGCCGCTGCAAGGTGTGCACAATAATATGTTTTTGTTACATTGCCCCACGCATGTGGAGATGCCAGCCAACCATTTTCACTGATTTCTTTCATCAAGGTTCTCCATTTCGTGAATCCATACCCGCAAACATCAGGCTGCCATACATCAAGCACCTTTTTTTGGGCCAAATCTCTTAACAGAGATATGTCCGTCATTGACTCCCCGTCTGCTATTAAGGTTCTGGGCCGCTTTTCCTGTAAATAAGACTTTAGCAGACCATTCTTTTTTTCTTCCTCCCGAAATGGTTCTTCAAACCAAAATATCTCTGTATCTCCAATTCCCTCCAGAAAGGCTATGGTATCCTCCAAACTATACCCATCGTTTGCATCAACCATAATCGCTATCCCCGGCAAAGTTTCATGAATTTTTCTGACAATCTCAATATCCCTTGCCAATCCTTCGTCATGCCCCATCCATTGGTGGCTTCTGCCTATTTTTACTTTAAGAATTGTATGCCCCAGTTGCACGTCTTCTATACATTCCTGGATCACGCGATCCACACCAAAAGGAGCGCCTTCCGGTATAATATCATTCATGTAAATCGCTCCATCATACACAGGAGCCCTCAAAGCTGACTTTGGGGAGAGCATCCGACATACCGGGATGCCCAGAATTTTTCCCGCCAAATCATGCAGCGGAAGATCAAAGGCTTTCAATCTTTCATCCAAAATACCTGTTTCAGAATCAAAAAACGCAGTATAAGGACGTTCTTTTAATAATTCTATGTATTTTTTTGCTTCGCTCATTTCCTCACTTAACTGTCCCCAGCCAGAAATTCCGCTTTTTGTTGTCAGCTTTGCAATGGCAATTTCTCCACCAAACCCATGATAGCCTTTGATCGCATTTTTTCCATGAAGTCTGGGATATCTTCCTCGGCAGCGATAAAATTGCACATTTTCAATCTGGTGCTCCTCCAATTCCTGATTCCATACTTCGTAGCAGGATTGTTTCATCTCATATTTCCTCCAAAATTATATTTTTTTTATTTCCTATTTTCACGGCTTTCAACCTTTTATCGAGCCGATCATAACACCCTTGGTAAAATGGCGCTGAACAAATGGATAAAACGCCAGCATCGGAATGCACCCGGTAACGATAACCGCGTATTTAATTGTGACGCCAAGCTTTGAATTCTCCGCATAAGAGCCATCGCCCGAGCTCACCTGGTTTGCCAGAAGAATATCTCTCAATACCAACTGAAGATTTGCCTTATCTGATGAGCGCAAATAAATAAGTGCATTAAAATAAGTGTTCCAGGAGCCAACTGCGTAGTACAGGGCAATCACCGCCAGAATAGGAGCCGATAGCGGAATAACTATTTTTAGAAAATATTCCAGGTAACCGCATCCATCCAAAAAGGATGCCTCTCTGAGTTCCTCCGGAATCGTAGAGTTAAAATAGGTCCGCATTATAATCATGTTCGTTGTAGAAATTGCTGTTGGCAAAATTAAACCCCAAAGAGTGTCTATCATGCCTAATTTGCTGACAAGTAAATAGGTAGGAATCAGTCCACCACTGATATACATAGTGGCAGCAACAAAGATAGTGATCAGACTCCTTCCGGGCAGTTCCTTTCTGGATAACGGGAAAGCCAACAGCATCGTAAGAACCATATTAATCACAACACCTACAACCAAATAAATTATGCTATTTTTGAACCCTGTCAGGATCTGCGAGTTTTTTACAAGCATCCTATAACCTTCCAGGCTAAATTCCACCGGCCACAGAAAAACCTTTCCCAGCGATATTGCATCCGAAGAGCTAAAGGAGGCGCTGAGCACATAGACCAGGGGATAGGCTTCTATAATCAGAATCAAAATTCCTACAATCTCAAAAAAGATATGGACTGCTTTATCCTGCGGAGCTTCTTTTTTTCTTTTTACTTTCTGTTTCATTGTCAATCTCCTACCATAAACTTGTTTCGTTCACCCGCTTTGCTATAAAATTAGCGATAACAAGAAGAACAATGTTACATATGGAATTAAAAAGGCTGATTGCGGTCGAATAATCGAAATTACCTTCCAGAATACCAACGCGATATACATAAGTGGATATAACATCGCTGGATGCCTGATTAAGACTGTTTTGCATAAGGAGCACCTTTTCATATCCAATGTTCATGATTTGGCCGCAGCGAAGCAACAGCATAATCGTTATGGTACTGCTAATTCCAGGAAGAGAGATATGCCAGATTTTTTGCAATCTGCCTGCCCCGTCTATAGACGCCGCTTCGTAGAGAGCCGTGTCGATTCCCGCTAAAGCGGCAATGTAAAGGATAGCATCCCACCCCATATTCTGCCAGATGCCGGATACGATATACATGGGCTTAAAGGCTTTTACGGAAGCAAAATAATTCGTTGTAGCAAGTCCAAAAAATTGACGGATCATGTTATATACACCTGTATTAGGGTTAAAGATCAATTGCATGACACTGACAACAATAACAGCAGAAAGGAAATGAGGTATATAAGCCACATTCTGCAACACTTTTCTAAATCTGGTGTTCCGCAATTCTCCCAGCAGCAAAGCGAAAAAAATTGGAAAAGGAAAGCCAAACAAAAGAGCTAAAATATTGATAATAAGTGTATTTCCTACTATTCGATCAAAATAAAAGCCACTGAAAAATCGTTCAAAGTGCTTAAACCCAACCCACTCGCTTCCCCATATTCCTTTCGCTGCCCGATAGTCCTTAAAGGCTATGATAATACCATACATTGGTGTATACAGAAACAGAATATACCATACGATAGGAATCAGGAGCATCAAATACAGCTCCTTACATGATGCCATACGTTTCCACAAAGACTTCTTTTTAGTTTCAGATGGTGGCATGTTAACTAATCCTCCTTCGTATTATGCAACATTAAATTTTCAATGGATAAGCTCTGATGGGGGTATTAGCCCCATCAGAGAAAAGTAACTTCAAGTTTCAAATAATTATCCATCCAAAGATATCTACTAAGGCAGGTACCAGGATTATTGAAGTGAATCATAATAAGCCTGATAGTAAGATACCAGCTCATCAACTCTGAGACTTTCCAATGTAGCGCAATAATCATCCCAATTATCAAAGCTCATTTCACCGGTAATGAATTTCGCCTGACATTCAGATACATAGACGTCAAGATCTGTTTTGATCTCGTCAACCTTTTCCTGGGTTTGAGAATCAAACAATGGAGTTCCATAAACCGGATCTGCCTGATAATAAGGCTCCCATACAGGAACGTTCTCCTGCACTTTTTCGGAATAAATATAGTTTGAGTTGTTTTCGTTCCGCCAATAACCAAATCCTCCGCCAGGAAGAGGGCATGCATCTCCGACCGCTACGGCTACGCCACGTTCATCATTGATCATCTCATCCGAATAATCCCATGAACCATCCTCTTTTTTCTGACAGGTGACCCCTATCAAATCTTCATTGAAACATCCAACTGTCATAGAGCCCTCTTCCGTAAAGAAATAGTCAAGGAGTCTAAAGGATACCCACGGAGTCTCATCTGCGGAAGTAATAAAGGTATTGCTTCCCATACTATTTGATGCGAGTTGGATAACCGGAGTCTTTCCATTCGGGCTCTGCACAGGCGCCAGCGCAACATACTGATCGCTCACGGTTGTAAAAAGATCGTCTGAGGATAAGCCGAATATTCCCACATTGCCAGAAGAAATTTTAGCAATCGACATGTCTCCAGTCTGAGTATATACTTCATTATCCATAAGACCTTCTGTATACATGGTATTCATATACTGGAGAACTTCTTTCCATTCATCAGTATTTTTCAGGAAACTGACCGTATCTCCCTCTAATTGAATATTTTCGTAACCCATATTATAGTACAGGCCAAACAACCCCGAAATAATATCTACCCGGCCAGAATGTGTCGCACCGGAGTCTTCTATCGCGTAGGGAATCTCATCAGATGTATTTCCATTGCCATTCGCATCCTCGTCACGGAACGCACGTAATACATCCAATAATTCATCTGTTGTGGTTGGAATCTCAAGCCCCAAGTTATCAAGCCATTGCTGGTTAATCCAAAGATTTCTATGGCTTGTCAGATTTGGACGCAAAGTATTAATTCCCGGCAGTGTATACAGCTTTCCATCGGAGGCTCTCGACGAAATATCAACGCCAGGATATTCTTCGAGAAGGGGCTTTATTCCATCAGAATAGTATTCCATCAACTCATCGAGGGCAATCACCTGACCATCTTCGATTGCAGCAGACAGATTTGGAATAGTACCTTTCATGATAATATCCGGCAGGTCATTTGTTGATAACATTAAATTGATACGTTCATCCCAACCGTCAGCACCAACAACGATCCACTCAATTTCAAGATTCATTTTTTCCGCAATGTAATTCAGCGTCTCCATTTTCTCAACATCACCGATATTTCCCGGCTTTCTTATCATGATCGTCTTCTTTACAGTCTCATTTACAAGCGGAAATCCCTCTTCGTTAAAATTAGTGTCTGCTTTTGCATTTGCAATTATTTCCGGCAAATCTGTTTCTGCTGTATCTATGCTGTCCGTATCGGTTTCCCCAGCCGCTTGCGCAGTTACATTGTTCTCTGTGTCACCTGCTCCATCACCACTTTCCTCTTCCTTAGTTCCGCATCCTGCCAATAACGAAATCATCATTGTTATGATAAGAAACATACTCATCCATTTATTACATTTTTTCATAAGAATCAAACACCTTCCTCTCATTTATCCTGTGTTTTGGTATCTTCCACTCCTTTTAGCTCTGTTTTTACTATGCATAGTTACATTTTTTCTGGAATATAACCAAGGAAAATTGTTCCAGAAATTTAAAATGGCTCTTTTGTGCAATTTGCTATAAAAAATGGTCCTTGCTTCCCATTTTCATAGTATTTTGCAAATAAATTGTATTCTCCATGAAGCTTTGTTTCATTAAATCATATAATTATTTCCGTGTCAACCGTCCTGCTTTTATTCAAAAAATCCGTAAGATACGGGTCTTTTATTTCAAATAAATATAATTCTATCCATACAAATCTGTAACATTCTAGAGCTTCATTTCCCCAAATTCCGATTCAAATATTTCATAATTCCCATATGGATATTCCACGCTATCTTCTCCTGATACAGGGAGGAAGAGAGCTTTTCCGCCTCTTCTCTGTTGGACAAAAAGCCGCATTCTGATTCTGTTTCAAACGGAGCAAATTTCTCTGATTAACATGGAACTAGGGGATGTAGACGACTAATAGAGTAGGGGAGATTTTCTCTCCCCTCTCACACCACCAGTACGTGCCGTTCGGCATACGGCGGTTCAACATAACTTCAAAGCGTGACGCTCATTGTAGTAATCGAGACAGCTTACCAGTCCTGCCTTAGCAAGTACTTCCTTGGAAACCGCCCGCCTTAAACATGATTTCATGGCTACAAGCTGATAACGGTCTCCCCAATATGCTGTCCGTCTTGCCTCGTTTTTACCTATCCCAAGCTTCTGCAATCCCCATTGCCGCTTCTTCGCTACTTTCCATTGTTTCCAGATGATGATCCTGAGTCTTGTTCTCAAGTGGGCGTCTATTTCTGTCATTGCTGTTTTCATGGAGCCAAGGGCGTAATAATTTATCCACCCTCTTGTCACCTGATTGATTTTCTCTATCTTGCTTGTGACCGTTCCGGGAATTTTCCTGCAGGTCAGCTCTTTCAGCCTGCTTTTAAATTTCTTCACAGAGTCCTGATGGGGTCTGCATTTCCATTCTTTTGCCCTGCTGTCCTTGTAGAATCCAAATCCAAGGTATTTCAGCTTCTGCGGCCTTGCGATATGGGTCTTAGTCATATTGACCTTTAGCCCGAGTTTCCTCCGAATCCAATCCGCTACTGAATGCATAACCCTCTTTGCACTTGATTCACTTCTTACTGCTATTACGCAGTCATCGGCATATCTTGTGAACCTCAGCCCTCTTGCTTCCAGTTCTCTGTCCAGTTCATTCAGCATTATGTTTGACAGAAGCGGCGACAGGTTGCCGCCTTATGTGGAGTTAGTTGTTATGCCGAGATACAGCCTGTCAGCTTAGTATTTATCAGTAGTATCAGTTTCTGAACTCGGCATAACACTTCTCTATTTCAAAGAATTTAAAAACTGCAGGAGATCCTTATCTTTGTTCCAATCAGGTAGAGCGGCTTCTCCAGTGACTCTGGGTGCTAGTTTATTAACTGCGTCATTTTTCAGCCGATTGTCCGCACGGACGTAAACCATGGTGGTTGAAATATCCTCATGACCGAGAAAATCTCTGATATAAATGATGTTGATCCCAGCTTCCAGCATGTGCATCGCCTTACTATGACGGAACATATGGCAGTGAACATTTCCCGGAAAAGATGGATCTTCCTTATGGACTGCATCGGCGTATTTCTTTACGACATACGCAACACCATCGCGGTCAATCTTCTGATAGCAGCGGTTTATAATCAGCGGCTGTGTTCCGACGGCACTCGGTCTGTAACGGCTTAGATAGTTTCCAATAAGAGCTGCTGTTTCATCAGAGATCACTACGGTTCGGTATTTATTCCCCTTTCCATGCAAATGGACAGTAGAGACCGAACCCAGAGAGACATCAGCTATTGTAATATCACAAAGTTCCTGGACCCTGCATCCGCTGTCATACAGCAGTGTAAGCAGTATTCGATGTCTGAAACCAGTATGGGAATTGATATCCGGACGGTTTATGATTGCCGACATTTGTTCAACGGTCAGAAAGGAAACCTCTTTCGGCGCTGCTTTTTTTGCTTTGATCCCGGACACGTCCTGCAAAGGGGCGATGCATTCGATGCTTTCAAACTGTGCGTAACCTGCGAATGCTTTCAGGGCGGCCAGCCTTTGGTTGGCTGCGGATATACTGGCACCGTTTTCCCGGTACCATTCGAGAAATTCAATGACCAGTTCACGCCTGAAATCCTTCATATAAAACGAATTCGGGGAGAGTCCCTTGAATCCGCTGAGAAACCGCAGGAACAGTTTTAGGGTATCCCGATAGCTTTGCACTGTGTTTTTGGAGTAACATCTCTGCAAGGGCAGGTAATCCGTTAAAAAACCAGTAACAAGACAGGCAAAATCAGTAGAATTCATGTTCATTGATAACTGCCTCCTTGATCAGATCCGGGAAAGATGCTTTTAGACACTCTTTTATATAGGGAAAGCGTTCCGCTGTAAGTCTGAGATAATAAGCGGTTTCCTCAAACCCTTCATGTCCAAGCATTGTCCGCATATAAGGAAGATATGCCATCAGGTCTTTCCCTTCGTCCGTCCATTTGCGGAGCAGGTTCACGCAGTAGGTGTGCCTGAAATCATGGACACGGGGGCCGCTGCCTGTATGGGAGATCCCGGCTTTTTCCAGATATCTCCTGAAATTCCGGTAAACATTTACCAGCGGCATAGGCTGTCCGGGGCGGATCATAAAAAAGTATTCTTCTTCAGATGAACCGGCATGGATATTTTCCTTTAATTGTATACATTTGCTAATAAGCAGTGGATGGATCGGGACGATCCGTTCTTTATGGTTTTTGGCTCCATGTATTGTGATATAGCCTTTGGCAAGGTTTATATCCTTGATCCTGGTAAGCCGGAGTTCCGAAACCCGCATCCCACTGGTGTACAGAAGCCGGAAGAAAATCGGCATGACATCGCCACGATACGGGCATTCACCGGGTACGGACTGGCTTTTATCAACTGCAGCAAAAAAATTTTTCAGTTCCTCATCCGTATAGATATGTGCTGCATATCTGGGCGGCTTTTTACTAATCCCTTTGGGAGGGATATAAGCCCGAATGCCGATATCGTTCAGATAACGGCAGAAAACACGCATCGTGCTGATACGGCTTGCCTGGTTTGTGATAGATTCGTGGCTTCTTTTACGGCACCAGAGATCACATAAATCCTTGGTGATGTATTTTTCAGAGAGGTGGTTTTCGGCTAAAAAACGGTCTATCCGGCTGAAAGCGAAGGCCTCTGTTCCATAGGAAAAACCGAGTGCCCTTTTGGTCTCTACCAGATCCTGAAACTCTTCTTTAAAAACACTGATATAAACTGGTTCATTCATGGCAGAACCCCTCCGGAGACAGGACACATTCCGCAAGCTTCTGCAGGTCAGTTTTCAGGTAAATGGCAGTGATATCCGAATCTGAATGTCCGAGGATATCTGTGATGACCGGAAGCGGTGTCTCCATTTCAAGCAGCATGGAACCGGCAGAGTGCCGTAAGGAATGAAATCCGGAATGCTTTTTGCTCCGCTGGTCAATCCCCGCTTTGCGCATGTAACGGATAATCTGCTGCTGCATATGGTTTTCGCTGCCAATGGGATCAAAAGGTGGCATATGCTTCAGAAAGATAACATCTGACTCATAATAATGCGGCCGTCCGTTTTTAATGTAATCAATCACTGCCCATCCTACCGCATCGGGTACAGGCAGGCCCAACGGCTTATTCGTTTTATGCTGGATGAAGGATATTTTTTTCTTTTCCCAGTTAAAGTTTTTGAACCGGAGATTTTTAATATCCCCGATCCGCAGACCTAATACACATGCAAGCAGGATCATGGCATAATCCCGTTTACCGGTAGGATTGTTCCGGTCAATAGAAGCCAGCATTGCTTTCAATTCCTCAGTCTGCCAGGAAGAAGGAATCCGTGCGCTTTTTGAGACAGAAGGCATATGGATCTTTTCTGCGTAATCAGCAGAAAGCTTTCCGGTTGAATGAAGGAACCGCAGGAAATGCCGTATCCCGCATACATTCTGTTCAACGGTTTTAAAACTGTATCCTGCCAGCGTTTTCAGGTATGAATTGCAGATATCCATTGTGATCTGCCCAACAGACGATACTTTGCACTGGGAAAGATAATCCATAAATACAACCGATATTTTTTTATAATGGTTGACAGTGCTTGCGGATAATCCGGATGAATCCAAAAAATCAGCATACTCACTAAACAATGGTTCAAACCTTTCGTCCAGTGTAAGAGGATTCTTAGACGCATAATACCTGCGTGTCAGCACTTTGTGCAGACGGTAGTCTTCGAGCATATGCACAACCCGGAGCAGCTGCACCCTCTGTTGTGACAAGCTTCCATCATTATACCGGCTGATCAGGTTATACTGATCTTCGAGGTACTTGAGTCCACGCTCCATTTCAAACTCGGTATCTCCGTATTCATTTATGAGAAAAGCATGGATTTTTTTCCATTCCCTCTCATAAAAGCGGATGGTTGACGGATTGTAACGGTTTTCCAGTAACAGTTTTTTCAGTCCCTCTGTAATCATTTCAAGTTTCATAGGCTGTAGCTCCTTTTCTTTTTGATGATTACAGAATAACAGAAGCTGGTGCTTTGGGTTACATTATGCCGAGAAGATTTAGCTGAAACCCTTTATCTGTGGGAAGAATCGGGATTAACTCGGCATAAAATTTAACTCCACATAAGGCGGATTATGCCGAGCTCGGCATAATCCGCCCTGCGGTGTGCCGAGGCTTGTCTCTTCATATCCCTGCTCTGTCATGACTCCTGCTTTCAGATATTTGCGGATAAGTGATTCCGTATCGCCGTCTTTGATAATGTCATGGACACGGCTCATAAGCCTGTCCTGTGGCACGTTATCGAAAAACCTCTCCAGATCGACGTCCACTATCCACTCATATCCTTCATTCAGGTACACAAGCAATTGCCTGATAGCCATTTCACAGTTCCTGTTCGGTCTGAAGCCATAGCTCCACTCCGAAAACAACGGTTCACACATGGGGCTTATCACTTGCACTATGCCCTGCTGAATTACTCTGTCCATTACGGTCGGGATTCCGAGTTTCCTCACTCCCCCGTCTGGCTTGGGTATCTCCACCCTTCTGACTGGGCAGGGTTTATATTCCCTGCGTCTGATTTGCTCCCGAATACTCTCCCAGTTCTCCTTGATATAATCACCAAGTTCTTCAACCGTCACATCATCTACGCCGCCTGCTCCTTTATTCGCACAGACTCTTTGGTATGCGGTGTTCATGTTGTCTTTGGACAGTATCTTTTCTAACAGTTCCGACATTGCCTTGTGTGCTTTCTCCTTTCCGTTTTCATGGATTCGCCCTATGCGGCGCAGTATCTGCTCATTTACGTTTCGCCATTCCTGCTGTCAGGTATTCCATGAAGCATACATTTGATTACACGGTTACGTTGTTCAGCCCTTTGACAGTTCCTGTTTCAAGGCTCTGCCTACTACGGCTTCTGCTGACTTCTCACGGTAAATCGTTTTCAACCGCAGGCGGGATGTTTCAACCAATACCTGCGTCCGTGAGATCTCACGGGATAAGCCTCCCAGTCTTTCCTCGTCTACCTGCCTGATTTACGCACATGGGTTACGGTTGCCTTTGGGACTTCGCTGTCTTTAGCCAGCTTATCCGCCATGTACGCCTCATATCAGATTTCTGTTCGTCAGGCTACGATTTCGCTATCCCTTCTTCTCGCCCACTCCTCACAGTGTGAACCTTGGGAGTCGCTTTGGGGTTCGTCGGCAACTACGCCCCTTGTGGACTTTCACCACAGACTGACGGCATGCCCGTCATACTAAAAAACGGCAGCTTTGATTTACTCAAAACCGCCGCCATTAGACCGGAAATTTAATTATTGCAAGCAACAAATAATAACTTAACTATTTCTTAATTAGTCGTTTAATTTGGGGAAGTATGAAACTCCCTTTCGTGATAACCTGTGTTTGGACATTACATAGATTAAAAAAGTCAAGATTATGAAAACTGCATATCGGTTATTTTTCAAAAGATTTTTCATTGCTAAACGCCTTACTTACATTCTCTATAGACTTGAATTTATAGTAAATAGCCTATAGCAATAAAAAGATAGCTATACAACCATTTCCTGTTTAATCTTAGATACATTACACCGCTAAGAACAGAAAATATCATAGTAGAAATTCCGTTCCATATTTCAAGTCCTACTCCTCTTGATACAAAATGAAACGCTCCCCATGTCAGAGCCAATATAATACCGCCAAAAGGAATTGGACTTTCTTTTTTCAACAAGGTTTCAATCGCTTTTTGCCCATATATTATGATTAGAATAACAAGCATTACCTCAAATATATAGTATAAATACTGCGCACAAAATTGGAATACGGTTTTACCCTGTGCTTCCCCGACAATCTTTAATGTATGCCAATCAATGAAAGTCATAATTTTGCAGCCAATGAAACAAGCAAGCGTTACGATCCAACTTTTCGAGGAAATCTTATCCCTTTTGCTCCCCCTTACTGGAAAATGATAATGCTTCCTTGAAAAAGGCAGTAGAACACCAATGAAAAACGCCCACATAAAAACCATTATGATACAATGAATACTTCTTTGCTGCATTGTATAATTCTGTATATCTACATGCAGAAATATAACTTCGATTCCAAATATTGACAAAAGTTCTAGCATAAATGCTCCAAATGAAAGTAAACTCAGCCATAAATATTTTGTCCATTTTACATCTCTATCCATTATCCTCACCTCATGAAATCCCGATTTATAAATATCTGCTTATATCATTTTGTTCAATAACTTTTTTACCTAACAATGTGATTGCCTGTGCTGGACATTTACTAATGCAATAATAACACATCTTGCATTTTGTCCGCGACTTCTGACCCATATTTTTCTAAAATATTAGTTTATTTTATGGGTTGCGAGCTTAATTGTTACACAAGCTCCATTTGGAGCATTGTTTGAAAGTTCTAAACTTCCACCATGTTTTTGACTGAGGACACGACTTGTAGCCAATCCCAACCCCATATGCTCTCCCGTTTTATCCTCAGAATAAAGAAAGGTATTCTTTTTACGGAGCATCGCCTTTGAAAATCCCTTGCCATCGTCTGATATGGTTATCATAAGCATATCATCGGTAAGAGAGTATCGAAAACTCACTTTGCTCCTGGCATATCGAATGGCATTGGAAAAGATATTCTCAACAATACGGTAGAATATTTGCTCGTCTAATTTAACTTGGCATTCGGACACGGTGGAATGGTATTCAATTTCCAGACTATGTTGTTCTGCAAGAAACGAAAGACTTTCCGTAGCTCTTCTTAAAAAATCTGGTAATTGAAGCGAATTTTTCAAGCAACAAATAACAACGTAAGCACTTCTAACGTATTCATACCGACCTTCTTTCCGTTTCCAGAGCCACCTCTGCAAATTCTTCATCGCTCATGGTTTCCAGTTTCCCTAAGACCTGTCCGGCAAGCTCCACCATGTCGCTGTCCTGTATGTGGGGAATCACATTCTCTATGTCGGCAATCATGCCCGTCCTGTCCTGCCCCTCAAACACACACATTAAATTGATTTCTTCCACTGTAAATTTATCCATAGCTTATATCTCCCTCTCCGATGATTGACTATAAATCGAGTAGGGAAGATTTTCCCCTACTCGCCGCGCGGGGCGCGTGCTGCCTTGGCAGCAAACTTCCTCACGCGCCCCTGCGCACAAAAAAGGACAACCTTTTTCGTTAAAATAAGTTTGTCCTTTAGGCGCTATATTAGGTTGTTCCTCTACATCATCAAGTATTATTCAGTACTACCGGGTAAAAAATTGATGTACAATTGATGTACTAACCCCATTTTGATGTACAACAGAAACACATTTTAATCTTCAAGAAGTTTCCGCTTTCTCTGGGTCATCTCGTCGATTTTTTCTATATAGAGAGCCACATCCTTCACATTCTCACACCGCTCAATCTGTCCATTCGGATATACCCTTTTACTGATAGAACCAGCCCCAAGGGCTATAATATCCTGTTTCTCCTCCATAATCAAAATATTATAAATACCGAATTTTCCATCTTTTGCATAACCTACATTTTCAAAGTTACCAGACATATTTTTTTGACGGTACAGGTAATAGGGAAGCATCTCCATCCGCGCTGCCCCTTCTGCGGTAATCTCCATCGTCTCTTCCGTATTGTTCAGGGCAGAAATCCCATTTTCGATGATCCATTGGCTGAGCCTAGATGCACGCTTGATGGCAAGAGAATGAACAGTCAGGCTATCCGGCCCCAGCTTTTCAATCTCTTCCATGGTGCGCCTTACATCTGCCGGCTCCTCCCCAGGAAGACCGAGAATAATATCCATATTGATATTAGAAAAGCCGGCCTCTCTTGCCATAGCAAAAGCCTCTCTTACCTGTGTCACCGTATGCTTTCTACCAATCAAATCCAGAGTTTCCTGCTTCATGGTCTGGGGATTGACGGAAATCCTTGTCACTCCCCATTCTTTTAAAACCTTCAGCTTTTCCGGCGTAATGCTGTCCGCCCGTCCGGCTTCCACCGTAAATTCTTTCAGCCGAGACAAATCAAAGGACTTTTTCAGCTTCGAAAGAAGCCTGTCCAGCTCTGCGGGCTCCAGCGTTGTGGGTGTTCCTCCTCCAATATAAATTGTGTCTAGGATTTTATTGCCGTACATTTCTGACGTAAAATCAATTTCCTTCTCCAGAGCGTCCAAATATTCTCCCACCCTTTTTTTCCAGGAAAAAATAGGATAAGAGGTAAAAGAGCAGTACAGGCAAGTGGTAGGGCAGAAGGGAATTCCAATATAGAGACTGTATCCGTCTTTATAATGAAGGGCGTCCAGCAAAGTCTTCTCCCTCCCGGCAATCTCTATAGCAAGCTGCTCCTTTTCCCTGCTGATGAAGTAGGTTTTACGCATATGCTCCCTGATTTCGTCCTCGCTTCTGCCTTCCTCCAGCATGGACATGGGAATTTTCACCGGACGGATTCCGGTAAGCGTTCCCCAGGGCAGTTTTTTGCCCGTGTATTCGGAGAGCAACTGATACAAAAGCTGCTTGATCCGGTTTTTGACCTCCAGCCGGGTCACTTTGCCGGAATCGTCTGGCAAAAGCGCCATGCTTCCCTCTGCAAGATGAGTCATCTGGGTGGATTTAGGATTTGCCGAAGTAATCTCTTGAAAATCTTCCTGAAATTCTTCCATACCAGAGCTCTCTTTCCCCGGCTCTGCCAGGGCAATCCTTACCTGCTCTTTTTCAATCCATATCCAAATATCCGCATCCTCTGCCATCTCAGACACCTTCACATCCCACGCAGGATAGAAGGATTTTACCAGAGCATGGATGTCATATTCGAATCCAGCCCTGTTTGCGGTAACCTTTATTACTTTTTCTTCCTTTACCTTTGTCATTGTTTCCCCAACCTTATATTCTTTTGAACTTGAAGTTCAGAACTGAAAGTTCGGAACTTCAAGTTTGGAACTGAAAATTCCTATTCTACTGTAACCACTTTAGCCAGATTCCGTGGCTTATCCACATCAAGCCCTTTATCCAGAGATACATAATAGGCGATCATCTGAAGCACAATGGAAGCCGGCATTACCATAAAAGGATCGGCCATCCGGGGCAGTCTGTAGACGCAGCTCCACTTCTCTCCCTCATCCATTGTCTCATTTTCTTTGATAAGAAGCAATACCCTTGCTCCCCTGGACTGAACCTCCCTGATGTTGGAGAGCTCCTTGCTCTTTAATTTTTCCTGTGTCACCACTGCAATCACGGGAGTGTCCTCCGTAATCAGCGCAATAGTGCCGTGCTTGAGCTCGCCGGAAGCATAGGCTTCTGAATGGATATAGGAGACTTCTTTCAGCTTAAGAGAGCCCTCCAGCAAAATGGAGTAATCTAATCCTCTGCCGATCATAAACACGTCCCGGGCATTCAAAATCGTCCCTGCCAGGCGATGGATTTCTTCTTTTGTCTCCAAAATCCTCTCCATCACCTGCGGAACCCTCTGCAGCTCTTTCATGAAGTCAGAAAGCTCTTCCTCCTGCCAAAGATTTCTCGCCATTGCCATTCTCGCCGTAAGGAGATACAAGACCGCAAGCTGGGTCGTATACGCCTTGGTGCTGGCCACCGCAATCTCCGGCCCGGCATTGGTGTAAATGACATATTCGCTGGCCCTCGCAATGGAAGCCCCTCGCACGTTGACTATGGAAATACTAGGAGAACCGCACTTTCTCGCAAACTTAAGCGCCTCTAGCGTGTCAATGGTTTCTCCTGACTGTGAAATAGCCACCACCAGCGTATCCTTATTCACCACCGGATCGTTGTACATAAACTCAGAAGCCATCACCACGTCCACATGAATTCCAATCATGGCCTGGATGAGGCTTTTTCCCACCAGCCCTGCATGCATGGCAGTACCGCAGGCGATCACACAGATTCTTTTACATTCCTTAAGCATTTCATCCGGAATGCCTTCCTCCGAAAAATCCGGCTTTCCTTCCTTAATCCTGGGCATAATGGTTTCCCGTATCACCTCAGGCTGCTCCATGATTTCCTTTTCCATATAAAAGGGATAACCGCCCTTTCCGCTGCGGCTCACATCCCAGTCCATTTTCAGCCATTCGATCGGTGCATGATCCCCGGAGAGGTCGAACATTTCAATATTTTCCTTCGTCAGGCAGGCAACATGAAATTCAGGCAACACAAAATAATCCGATGTAAACGGTGCAATTGCCGTCACATCAGAAGCCAGTATGCTCCCATCCTTCGTAATTGCTGCCACAATAGGGCTCACGTTCCGAACCGCAAAGATCTTATCAGGCTGATCATCGAACATAATGGCAAGGGCAAAGGTTCCTTTCAGTTTAAGTACCGTCCTGCGGATTGCCGAATAAGGGTCTCCCTGATAAAAATGCTCCACCACAGCAGCCACCACCTCGCTGTCCGTCTCGGATTTTAGCTTTCCCTCCAGAGAATATTTTTCCGTCAGTTCTCTGTAGTTTTCAATGATGCCGTTGTGGATCAGCGTAATCTGCCCAAATCTGTGGGGATGAGCATTTTCGTCACACACACCTCCATGCGTCGCCCATCTGGTATGTCCGATACCGCACTGCCCCACCGGCTTTTCTTTTGCACACAGTTCCCGTAACTGTTTCACTCTTCCCGCTCTCTTTACGATCTGTGTTTTTCCCTTATGTAAAAGGGCAATCCCCGCACTGTCATAGCCTCTGTACTCCAAAAGCTCTAGCGCATCCAGCATGATTTTTTGCGCATTGCCTTTTCCTGTATATCCAATAATTCCACACATATTGTTGTTTCCCTCATCTTTCTATGTTCATTATATGCCGCTTTGCGCTTGCTGCGCATTCGGGCTAAAAATAATTTTTTAACATAAGGATAGTTCGCGGAGCGGGCTATCCTTGTTACAATAAGCTGGCACGCTTCGCGTGACAGCATTAACATAAGGATGGTTCGCAGAGCGAGCTATCCGTTGTTTATCTCCGCTATACCGTATTTGTTTTGCAGTTACCCGCATATTTGCCGGTATATCTCGCACCGGAGGAGTACGAAAGAGCATCCGCCGAATTTTCGATCACTCTTTACCTCGTCAACCTTTCTATTTGTAAACGGCAAATTCGTCTGACATTTACGACCCAGATCGTTCTTTACAGAAAGGCCATGGCGCTAGATAAGGGAAACAATGACAATTTCCATGCTTATTTTGTTTTCAAGGTACCGCGTATCCCATTATACACAAAAACATATTGGTTGTAAACCTGTAACCGTTCCACTTTCGGCTAAACTATTGCCATGAGCGGCCCCTGGGCCGTGAATAGTAACACTGAATCATTCCTGCAAAATGAGGTTCACCAGTTACTGTGGTGAACCTCTTAATGCCTTTTTCTTATGCGTGCATGATATTAGTATATTCCGATATTTCCCTGTTGATCGTGCATAAGTCGTACACAGACAAATTATGGATATCCTCATTCCCTGTAATTCTTGCAAATGTCCTTAATTCCTCTGCAGAGCATTTCAGGTAATTTTCTACCCGCTTTGCTGCCGCGTCGATATGTAACCTTTCCCTCAGTTTTTCATCCTGGGTAGCTACTCCAACAGGACACATTCCCGTACCACAGATACGATATTGCTGGCAGGCGGCGGCTACCATAGCCGCTGAGGCGATGGCAACAGCATCGGCTCCCATGGCGATCGCTTTTGCAAAATCGGAGGATACCCTAAATCCTCCTGTGATCACAAGGTCAATATCCGACTCGATGGAATCAAGATATTTTCTTGCGCGATAAAGAGCATAGATTGTCGGAACACTGGTGGAATCCCTTATGATGGAAGGTGATGCTCCCGTTGCGCCACCCCTTCCATCTATCGTAATAAAATCAGGTTTAGCATACACGCAGAACTCCAAATCTCTCTCAATACGTCCGGCAGCAATTTTAATGCCGATAGGCCGTCCTTCACTCCGTTCGCGCAGCTCATCTACCAGTTTCTTTAATTCGTCTGCACTGTTGATTCCAGGGAATCTAGAGGGGCTGATTACATCCTCTCCAAGGGGCTTGTTGCGAATTCGGGCAATCTCGGGAGTAACCTTGCTTCCTGGCAAATGACCTCCCATTCCTGGCTTGGTTCCCTGACCAATCTTAATTTCAATCGCATCAGAGGTTTTCAGATTTTCGTCTGTAACGCTGTATAGATTCGGCACATATTCAAAAATGTACTTATATGCAGCTTCCTTCTCCTCCGGAAGGATTCCTCCCTCACCACTACACATTGCTGTGCCAGCCGCTGCGCTTCCTTTCGCCATTGCGATTTTGGTCTCTTTAGAAAGAGCACCAAAGGACATATGCGAAATATAGACTGGCATATCAAGTATCATTGGTTTTTTGGCGTGTTTCCCGATTACGGTTTTCAGGGAAACCTCTGCATGCTCGTCCAAAGGCATTGGATTTAGCTGTGCCCCAAGGATGAGCACATCATCCCAGTTTGGCATTTTCATCCGTGTTCCCATGGCCTCAATCGCTGATTTCCCTGTAAGGGCCATATCATGAATTTCTTTCATATACCGGTAATCACTATCGGTCTTTCGGGTTTCCTTTGGATAGCTTAAATCCAGCTCCCCAGAGTTTAATTCCGCCGGTTGCGGCACAGATTTAGTGGGAACTGCTGCGGTTTTGTCCATTTCTATCACCTTAAATCTCTCCGGTGGCTGTTTGCATACAGGGCATCCTGTCAACTCATAAAAAGGCTTCCCTTCCTTTTCTTCATCATACACATACCCACAGACGCTACATTTATAGACCATTTCTCGTACCTCCTTCAAATTTTTTCTTCCTGACGCGTCCAATTTCATCAATACTTTCATTGTAATAGGATTTAGCCTATGCGTCAAATGAAATGAAATCTATATTCCACTTACCCACATGACTTATAAAGCTCCCAGCAAGCTTTGGACGATTGAAAAGGACCTCGAAATGATGTAAAATATCGTTGTCAGAACTTCGTAGGAGGAGGAAATACAAAACATGGAACGATACTATTCCTATACATTGTGCGAAGGGCTCCGCCTGCTTTATTTTCAGGCAGACCCGTCCAAATTTGCCAAGGGCGTAGAGCTTTTGGAGAAAGCAGTTGCAGAGGAAGAGCCACACGCTTTCTATTTCCTTGCCAGATGCTATGGCTGGGGCGATGGGAATGTGAAGGTGAATGAAAAGAAAGCGAAAAAGCTCTCCAAACGTGGCATCGAGCTAGGAAGTGAGCTCTGTGTGCTGGGCGCAGACCGTATGGATATTTTAAAGGGCGATATCAAAAATGCCATGACAGGAACGCTGGAGGATGCATTTAACAGCGTCCTTGCAATGGCCGAGAACGGGGAGCCTATGGCTCAGTATGCCATTGGCCTATTCTATTTCTGGGGCGATATGCTCCTTAATTTCCAGAAACCTCCCAAGGAAGAGTTCCATAAATATGAAAAAGAAAATGCCGCACATGCTCTGAAATGGTTCCGCCTCTCGGCGCAGCAAGGTTGCATCCCTGCTTTCCGGAACGCCTTCAACAGCGTTCGAAATGGCGTAAACGGCGTGGCAAAGGATCTAGAAGAAGCGCTTCGTTGGGCAGAAACCATGGACGGAAAGGTGGATATGCGAGATTACTACCATTCCTTCATTCTTGAGTATCAAAATTTGAAGCGTTATGCCGATGCCATCCGCTGGTGTGAGCGTGGCGTTCAAGATGGGGTCACTGTCTGTGCGATTGACCTGGGTCTGGTATATCTTTATGGTGACAGAGGCGCGGCTGAGGATGACGCAAAAGCACTTCAGCTCTTCAATATGGCGGCTAACGCTGGTGATGAGTATGGCAGCTATAATGCCGGACGCTGCTATTACAACGGCTGGGGCACCGCAAAAGATTATGACGAAGCTTTCCGCTGTTTTGACCAAGCATTCCGAAGAGGCCATCAGGCCGCCAAAGCGTATCTTGCCCAGTGCTACTTTTGGGGACGTGGAGTCCAGACCAACTATGAGATGGCTGTCCAGATGATGAACAGACTTATAAGGGAAAAACAGGATTACCCTAAGGAGCTGATGGGCTACTGCTGTCTCTATGGCAAGGGCATTGATACTGACATGCCCCGTGGAAAACAGCTTCTGGAGGAAGCCGCAAAGGCAGGAAACGGTCAGGCCTGGATGTTTTTGGGAGATATGTACGACAATGCCATAGGTGTTTTTGAGGATATCCCCATGTCTGTCTCCTGTTATCAAAAAGCCGCTGATAAGAAAATTGAAGGAGCCGCTGCGGCTCTGGGGCGGTATAAGAAAACTTTATTTGGGAAGTGGAAAAGACGGGAAGGGTAGCCTCCATTTCTTTTATATCCCAATCCTTTTAGTGTGTATAATTTTTCACAAAACCTATTGACATAAGCTAAAAACAACGCTATAATAGCAATGGTTCGCAGGAATGGCGGAATTGGCAGACGCGCACGGTTCAGGTCCGTGTGGTAGCAATACCATGAGAGTTCAAGTCTCTTTTCCTGCACGATTTAAAAAAGATATCGCATCATGCGATATCTTTTTTTAAAGTTCTTTTGCTTTTTCACGATGAGTATGATAGAATATAACCCTGTTTAGACGAACTTTTGACTAAGAGAGTCTTTGGGAGGGATAAGATTGAAAAAGGTAGGAAGAGCGGCGGCTGTGGCGGCCGTCATGGCAGTACTTCTGTCGGCCTGCGGTACTCTGGCGGGCGGACGGGTGGATTCCGGTGAGATCGTGGTGCCGGAGATGTCTTCGGAGGATCTGCTGGTCAGTTCTCTGGAGATGCTTTTGGAGGAAGAAGAAGTGCCGAAAGAGGCGCGGGATCTCACGGAAGCGGAGCAGGAGCTGCATCAGGGCGCTGAGGAGCAGGCGGAAGAACAGGTGGAAGAGGAAGCGGACAAGGATGAACAGGAACGTGTTCCGGCAGAGAATGAAGCGGTGATCTTCTATGGTAATGCCGGTTCTTATGATCTGAACAGAGAGATCGTCCCGATCGGGGAGAAGACAGCGGAGGAGCTGGTGGATGCGCTGGCGCGGCACAATATCATGTCTTTGGACACGAAGGTGCTTTCCTTTGAGGAGAAGGAGGAGGACGGGGAGCAGATACTGCATCTGGATCTCTCCAAAGCGGCTGGCGAGTACCTAAAGACCATGTCCAGGGAGGCGGAATGTATCATCCTTGCCTCGGTAGTGAATACTTTTCTGGAAAACTACGAAGCCGACGGGGTTTTCATCGCAGTGAACGGCAAACCGCTGACAACCAAAAATGCGGAGTATCCATATGCGTTGAAGCGCTGCACACCGGAGGAACTGCTGGAGAAGAGCGGCCTTTCGGGGACGGAGGAGAAGTCCGGACAGGAAGAAGCGCAGATAGAACAGGAAGAGCAGGAGAAAGAGCCGGAAGCACAGGAAGCCGGTGGAAAACCGGAGGTCCAGGAAGAACCGGAAACGCAGGGAGAGTCGGAAGCGCAGGGAAAACAGAAAGCGCAGGAAGAACCGGAAGCGCAGGAAACGCCGGAAGCCAGGGCGGAACAGCCTGCGGAGCGGGCAACTGAGTCAGGGGATGGACCGGAGGCGGATAAGCCGGAGCCTGACACGGAAGCCAGGGCAGGGCAGTAAACAGGAAGACAGAAGAAGAGCAGACAGAAAAGAGGGATATCATGGCGAAGGTCAGCGAGCGGGAACAGCTTATTTTTGATGTGACACAGACAGAGTGGGAGATGTTTCAGCATGTTTATAATACCGGCGGCAGGGCTTCCTGTCAGGACGATCCGGATACTTTTTTCAAGATGCGGATGAGCCAGTGGATGGTGTATTCCGACGCGGTGCTTCACAGCTATCTGGAAGACTGCAAGCGTGCATGTGAGGAAGGCAGGAATCTTCTGTTCGAGAAATACGGCAGGATGATGGAGAGTACTTTTCCGGAGGAATATGAGGCGATCAAGGAGCATCTGCCCGATGTGTCGGAGAAGAAAGAGATCGTGGAGAAGATCGTCCGGATCAATCTGGAGTGGGACAAAGAGATGATGCAGGAGTACCCGAATCTCAGAAACAGAGGCAGGGTGCTGACGACGGCGGAGGACGGCATCATGGCAGGTTCCTCCATGGAAAGCTATCTGCGCGGTGAATTGCTGTCCTTTTCGATGGAAACGCTCGCGCTGATCTGGCAGGAGACGGAAGCGGCCTATGAGAAAGGCGAAAGCCTGTTAAAACAGACCATCGCCAATGAAACGCTTTTCTACGGGTATCAGTCCCTTGAGGAAGCGGAACTAAAACACGCACAGGTTTAAGGTAAGAAAGATATCTTTTTATAGTTAACGACGTTAGAAATTTCGTTTACTCTAACATATCAGAAATGCAGGCGTCTGCGCACTTCGTTGCGCAGGCGTTTTTTTGCCAGTATGGTGATGAGGGCGAAGTCGATGATCACGCATACGGTCAGAACCACAGCCGACCAGGTGATACGGTATGGGCGCTCTAACAGGCGCTTGATCAACAGTTCCAGAGAGACGCAGAAGAACGGTATCTCCACGAACAGGCACAGAGAGCCGGACAGGATCGTGAGCGGAAAGAAACGTGAGAGTAACGGGAAGCATTCCGCGCAGACTGTCAGGATCGCGACGAGGGGCAGGCCCAGCTGCCAGAACCACACGTGGGAGGAGGACAGGAAGCTGATCAGGTAGAGATAGACCGCTACCGACACTCCGTCGGCCAGCAGGGAGATGTAGATCGGCGTCCTGCTGTAAAAGATGGCCGGAAAAGTGAACACGAAGAGACAGATGCAGCACCCGATCACAGCCAGAGACCAGAGCGAGGAGTCAAATACCAGCAGGTTTAACAGCAGGCAGGTTATGCTGGTAGCCGACAGGACTACGGACAGCAGAATGCCCAGATCTTTTCTTTTTACCACTTCCACCTGTCCTTTGTTCGTGGGATAGGGGGAGGGCGGAAGTGCTTTGTTCTGTTCGACGGGATTAATAACAGGTGTATGGCAAAGAGGACATTCCTGTAAGGATTTCTCCAGCTCTACACCGCAGTTTACACAATATGACATATCGTTTCAGCTCCTCTCATATGGATGATTTCAAGTACGAAGTACTAATTTTATGTCCGGTCTTCCAGACTGCGGTTGCTCTCGATCTTCACGTGGATGCCGTCCTGCACCAGCTTCCGGAAGAAGTAACGTTCCACGTCGGCCTCCACGATGCTGCTGGCGAAGTTGATGGTCAGCACGTCTTCGAAACTGATGATGGCGCAGTTGGTGCGGGACGAAAAGGGCTGTCCCATGTAGATATCGAACCGCTCGATAAAGGGTTTCATATCCGGCGGGACATGCAGGGCGCCCATATTGGTCAGGCCGGCGGAGGAATTTTTGTCCTGCACTCTGGTATAGAAGGTACGCACCACCAGATCTTTGATGAAAAGGGGAACCACGCGGATCAGCGGGTTGCGCTGGGTGGCGGCGTTGGTGGTGATATCGCCCCGCAGGAATTTATCGTTGATATAATAACGCATGTAATGGTGAATGTGCTCCACGATTTCTTCAAATTGATACTCACCGAGCCGGGGGTCGATGGAGGGATATACCATGGTGATGAAATTGCGCAGCGTCTTCGAGGGGAAGAAGCGGCGCAGATTAACAGGCATGGCAATCCTCACCGGGCGCAGCCGTATATGGAAATCTGCGTTCTGCTTCTGCAGCAGGGCGTAGAGTAATACCGCATTCAGATATTCCGTGATGCTGGCATGATACCGCTTCGCCACGGCCATGACTTCCTGCACGGACAGTATGCCGTCTATGATATTCAGGGTATAGAAAGGCTCCTTCGTGCCGCGCACCCGGTAGGTCTTTTCCGCAGGACGGGGCGGACAGAACTGCGCGTTGGCATACCGCATGTAGGCGTCCTCCAGCTCTTCCGGATCCGGGGAGGAATCAATGTCGAGCACGAACCCTTCCGGCTTTACGGGATGGCCCAGCAGTCCCAGATAGACGGCGGTCAGTGTCTGCAGAAGGCACATGCCGCCGGTGCCGTCGCCGAGGCTGTGGTGGGCTTCCAGCGAGATGCGCCGGTCGTAGTAGTAGACCCTGATAAGATAACGATTGTTACCCTTAAAGGGCATCGGCATACAGGGGTTCTTGATATCCTCCAGGACGTAGGGGCCGGGTCTGTTATTGGGCTCCAGATACCGCCAGAACAGACCCTTGCGGATCGCCACCTTATAGGTAGGGAACCGGGGCAGCGTCCTGTCCAGTGCTGTCTGCAGAAGAACGGGGTCGATCTTCTCTTTTAACATAACGGACAGACGGTAGACGGAAGAGAAGTCCCGCCGCTGCAGCGTCGGATAGACGATGGCAGAAAGATCCAGCTTGTACCAGACATCCTTCCTGATGCGCGCGGGTATACCGGGTTGTTTTCTGGTTTGGGTTTTTATTCCTGGACGTTCTGCCATAGGTGGTAAGGCCTCCTGCTCTCTTGATGATAAAATGTCTCGTAAAAAGTTTCGTATGGTGCCGCAATATTTCTTTTAAAGTATCATATCATAAATCCGGCATTTTATGTTACTATATTTATATCATGCAGTATGGATGAGTTACCGTTTACGGCCGGTTGGTTCGTAGACTGCAACGTTGAGGATAAGATAAGGAGGACAGCCCTATGGCTATCTCGGAGAAACGAAACGCTAACCTGATGAATCTGATCAAACGGATGCACGGTGTAGTGGAAAATGCGGATATTGAGAAACACAGGCAGTCACAGAATCATTTCGGGGCGCTGCTGGGGAACAGTAAGGATGTGCTGATCGAGGATGTCAGCATCCGGGATCATCCTTCGGCGGGAGAGATCCTGCAGGGAGAATGGGTCTATGTAAACCGGGCGCATATGAAGAAATACGTGATCCTCTACTGTCACGGCGGCGGTTATTCTACGGGCAGCAGGGTCTATGCGAGGACGCTGACAACCAAACTTGCCATGTCCACATCCATGGATGTGCTGAGCTTCGACTACCGGCTGGCGCCGGAACATCCCTATCCGGCGGCCACGGAGGATGCCATGAAGGTGTGGAATTATCTGATGCTTTTAGGGTACGGCGCCAGAGACGTGATCCTGGCCGGAGATTCCGCGGGAGGGAATCTGGCCCTGTCGCTGGCACTGCAGCTCAAGGCGCAGAAGCGCCTTCTGCCAAGGGGCCTTATTCTGATGTCGCCCTGGACGGACTTGACCGCCTCGGGACAGTCCCATGAGACGAAGGCGGCCATCGATCCGGTGCTCAATGCCGGGTATCTGGCGGAGATGACAGGCAACTATGCGGCTAAGGAGAAGCTGAACGATCCGTTCATCTCGCCGCTTTTCGGTGATTATGAGGGCTTTCCGCCGGTCTATATTCAGGTCGGGGAGAATGAAGTGCTGTTGGACGACTCCGTGATGCTCTACCGCAAACTGCTGCACGCGAATGTATCCGTCAGGCTGGACAGATTCCCGGGCATGTGGCATGTCTTCCAGATGTCTCCCTTCAAGACCGCTTATGAGGCGATGGATAAGAACGCCGAATTTATTTACGATATCTGCAGATAAAAATTTCACGAAAAAAAAGGATTTGCACGATAAAGCCAGAATAATAGGAGTAGGAAAGTATCGCAGAGGTATCAGTTTTACGTATTCAGGGATAGTGCAGGCACAGCCGGCAATATCCACGCAGAGGTAAACATGAACATACGGGAAAGTCTGGAACAGTGGGAGAAGCAATATTTAAGTCCATATGCCATGCTCAGCATGAATTCCAGAGGGAGGGTCAAGCCGGAAGAACAATGTGATATCCGGCCGGTTTTTCAGCGGGACAGGGACAGGATCATTCACAGCAAGTCTTTTCGCCGGCTGAAAGACAAGACACAGGTGTTTCTTACGCCGGAGGGTGACCATTACCGGACGCGGCTGACACACACGCTGGAGGTGAGCCAGACGGCCCGGACGATCGCCAAGGCGCTGCAGCTCAATGAAGATCTGGTGGAGGCCATCGCTCTGGGGCACGATCTGGGGCACACGCCCTTTGGCCATGCCGGGGAGCGGGCGCTGGACAGGGCATGTCCTTATGGGTTCCGGCACAACGAACAGAGTGTGCGGACCGTGGATATGCTGGAGAAGGACGGACAGGGCATCAATCTGACCATGGAGGTACGGGATGGCATCAGGAATCATAAGACGGCTTCCATGCCGTCCACGCTGGAAGGGCGCATTGTCCGGTTTGCGGATAAGATCGCCTATATTCATCATGATACGGACGACGCGATCCGGGGCGGCATCCTGAAAGAGGAGGATGTTCCGGAAGAAGTCAGCGCCGTGGCCGGGCGCAGCTGTACGCAGCGGCTGGACTATTTTATACATAATATCGTGACGACCAGCCGTGGCCGGGATGATATCTGTATGTCGAAGGAAGCGGAGGAGGCTATGCGGACGATGCGCGAATTTATGTTCCGCAATGTCTATCGGAATCCCATCGCCAAGAGCCAGGAGAACAAGGCGGAGAATCTGGTGGTCACTTTGTATGAATACTATATGAATCATACGGAGAAGCTGCCGAAGTTCCTGTACAGGCTGATGGAGGAGGGGGAGCCGCTTGAAAAAATCGTCTGCGACTATATCGGTTCCATGACGGACCGCTTTGCCATAGCGCAGTATCAGGAGATCTACATTCCAAAGACCTGGCATGGCTAAGGGGCGGGGAAGCTCCTGAATGTTTGATAACATGTGTTATACATAAGGAAAGGACAATATGTATTATCCGGAAGAACTGATCGAGGAGGTCAGAACGAAAAATGATATCGTTGATGTGATCTCGGGTTATGTCCGCATACAGAAGAAGGGGAGCAATTATTTCGGGCTGTGCCCTTTTCATAATGAAAAATCGCCCTCCTTCTCGGTATCCCAGTCCAAGCAGATCTTCTACTGTTTCGGCTGCGGGGCGGGCGGCAATGTGATCACATTTTTGATGGAATATGAGAACGCTACGTTTCAGGAAGCGGTGAAGATACTGGCAGACAGGGCAGGAATCAATCTGCCGGAGATGGAATATAATGAGGAAGCAAGGCAGAAGGAGAGCAGGCGTGTCAGGCTGCTGGAGATCAATAAGGAGGCGGCGCGCTACTATTATTATATGCTGCGGGATTCCAGAGGGCGGACAGGCTATCAGTATCTGTCGGGAAGAAGTCTGACAGATGAGACGATGAAGAAATTCGGCCTCGGGTTTGCGGACGGCTCCTCCTCTGATCTGACAGCCTATCTGAGGGCCAGGGGCTATCCGGATGAGCTGCTGCAGGAATCCGGGCTGCTGGCTTTTGACGAGAAGCGGGGCGTCCACGATAAGTTCTGGAACAGGGTGATGTTTCCGATCCAGGACGGCAATCATCGTGTGATCGGCTTCGGCGGCCGGGTGATGGGAGATGCGAAGCCCAAGTATCTGAACTCGCCGGAGACCATGATCTTTGACAAGAGCCGCAACCTGTACGGACTGAATTTTGCCCGCACGTCACGGAAAGGCAATATCATCCTCTGTGAGGGCTACATGGATGTGATCGCCATGCATCAGGCGGGATTCACGCAGGCGGTGGCCTCTCTGGGCACTGCCTTTACGACCGGGCAGGCCAGTCTGCTGCGGCGGTATACGGAAGACGTGCTGCTGGCCTACGACAGCGACGGCGCGGGGGTGAACGCGGCTATGCGGGCCATCGGCATTTTGAAGGAATCCGGTCTCCGGGGCCGGGTGATCGACATGAAGCCTTACAAAGATCCTGACGAATTCATGAAGAATCTGGGGGCGGAGGCTTTTGAGGAGCGGATCAGCCAGGCGCAGAACAGCTTTTTTTTCGAACTGAGCATACTGGAACGGGACTATCAAATGGAGGATCCGGAGTCCAGAACGAATTTTCACCGGGAGATCGCGAAGAAGCTGTGCGGCTTCGAGGAAGAGGTGGAGCGGGAGAATTATATCGAAGCTGTGGCGCAGAAATACCACATCGGTTTCGACAATCTGCGCAGGCTGGTGAGCGGTTATGCGGCCAGGACAGGGCTGGTGCAGCCGGCGGTACGGCCAAAGAGCACCGTTGCCCGTAAAAATACGCCGGAGGAGAATGCGAAGAGATCCCAGCGCCTGCTGCTGACGTGGATCACGGAGGAGCCTGCGCTGTATCCGAAGATCAGGCCCTATATCGCGGCGGCAGATTTTACGGAACCTCTCTACAAGGAGGTGGCGGAGAGGCTTTTTACGGATCTGGAGAAGGGGATCTTTCAGCCGGCGGCGATCGTCAGCACCTTCGAGGATGAGCAGGAGCAGCGGGCCGTGGCGGAAATCTTCAACACACAGCTGCAGGAGATCACGACCCCGAAGGAACGGGAGAAGGCGTTCCATGATATCATCTATGCTGTGAAGAAGAACAGTTTTGAATACTATTCCGGCAGGATGGGGAGCGATATGAACGCCTTAAGTCAGGTGATCGCGGGCAAAAAAGCGCTGGAAGAACTTAGCAAAACGCATATTTCCCTGTAATACGGGCAAGCTATTCGCAAAACACAGTTGATTTGGTTTTCACATAGATATAAATTTTTTACTTGAAACATAGGAAGGATGGGCCATATATGGACGAAAATGTACAGGCAAAGTTTGAAGAGCGCCTTAAGGAGCTCCTGGCGGCTGCCAAGAAGAAAAAGAATGTTCTGGAATATCAGGAGATCAACGACTTTTTTCAGGGAATGACGCTGGAGGAGGATCAGTTTGACAAGATCCTGGAGACGCTGGAACAGAATAATGTGGATGTGCTTCGGATCTCCGACGACGATGATGTGGATGACGAGGAGATTATTTTAAGTGAGGAGGACGAAGTTGACGTAGAGAATATCGATCTGTCCGTGCCGGACGGCATCAGCATCGAAGATCCGGTGAGGATGTACCTGAAAGAGATCGGTAAGGTGCCGCTTCTGAATGCGGAGGAAGAGATTGAGCTGGCCAAGAAGATGGAGATGGGCGACCAGGATGCGAAGAAGCGTCTGGCGGAGGCCAATCTGCGTCTTGTTGTCAGTATCGCAAAGCGGTATGTGGGCCGTGGAATGCTCTTTCTGGATCTGATCCAGGAAGGCAATCTGGGTCTGATCAAGGCCGTGGAGAAGTTCGATTACCGTAAGGGCTATAAATTTTCGACCTATGCGACCTGGTGGATCCGTCAGGCCATCACCAGGGCGATCGCGGATCAGGCCAGGACGATCCGTATCCCGGTGCATATGGTGGAGACCATCAACAAGCTGATCCGCGTGAGCAGGCAGCTGCTGCAGGAGCTGGGGCGGGAACCGACCCCGGAGGAGATCGCGGAGCAGATGAACATGCCGGTGGAGCGGGTGCGGGAGATCCTGAAGATCTCACAGGAGCCGGTATCTTTGGAGACGCCTATCGGTGAGGAGGAAGACAGCCATCTGGGCGATTTTATACAGGACGATAATGTGCCGGTACCGGCGGACGCAGCCGCTTTTACTCTGTTAAAGGAACAGCTGATGGAAGTGTTAGGCACGCTGACGGAGAGAGAACAGAAGGTGCTGCGCCTGCGGTTTGGCTTAGACGACGGGCGCGCAAGGACGCTGGAGGAAGTGGGCAAGGAGTTCAATGTGACCAGAGAGCGTATCCGCCAGATCGAGGCTAAGGCGCTGCGTAAGCTGCGGCATCCCAGCAGAAGCCGCAAGTTAAAGGATTATCTGGATTGATGGGACCGGTGATATTATCGGAGAGATTACGGGCAGTGGCTTCCATGGTCACGCCGGGCAGCCGGGTCTGCGACGTGGGGTGCGACCACGGCTTTGTGTCGATTTGGCTGGTCGAGCAGAACGTCAGTCCGCGGGTGCTGGCGATGGATGTCAGAGTCGGGCCGCTGGGGGCCGCCGGCAGGCATGTGGCACAGCGCGGTCTGGAGTCTTTGATCGAGACAAGATTGTCGGATGGTTTACATAATTATGAAATCGGGGAAGCCGACAGCCTGATCTGTGCCGGTATGGGCGGCAGGCTGATGATGCATATTCTGGGTGATGAGAAGACGAAGACGGATTCCTTCACAGAGCTGATCCTGCAGCCCCAGTCGGAGATCAGGCAGTTTCGCACATGGCTGAGAGAGCAGGGGCTGCGGATCACGGATGAGAAGATGGTGGAGGAAGACGGAAAGTTCTATCCGATGATGCGGGCGGTGCCGGAAGCAGGCTGTTTGGGGGTGGAGGATGCCGAAGAAAGCAGGCGTTCAGGTGAGCCCGGATGGCAAAAGCCGGCTGCAGATGCGGAGCGCAGCGGGATACAGGGCATGGAGCGGGTGGAGTTATGTAAACTATACGATCGTTACGGCGGTTTTCTGCTGCAGCGGGGAGACAGTACGCTGCTGGCTTTTCTGCAGAAAGAAGAGAGGGTCTATACAGAGATTCTCGACCGCCTGCAGGGGCAGGGGCTGGACTGTGACAAGAGAAGGATGCGGTATGCGGAAGTGGAGACGCTTCTGGCGGAATGCAGGAGGGCGAAAGCAATCGCCTTACGGGGAGCCGGCTGCGGAAGCTGACAAAACAGGAAAAGAAAGAGGGGGTCTTATGGTTACGATCAAGATTAACGGCAAAGACAGATTCTATGAGGATGGTGTGCAGTATGAGCTGATCGCGGAGCAGTATCAGAATGAGTGTACCAGTCAGATCGCGCTTGTGGAGATCAACGGCAAGATACAGGAGCTGATGAAGCGGGTCAGCCGTGACTGCGAACTGAAATTTATTACCTATGAAAATGATATCGGACATAAGACCTATGTGCGGTCGGCGATCATGCTGATGATGAAGGCCATCAAGGATGTGGCAGGCATGGAGATGGCGGTCAATACGAAGGTGGAATTTACCATCGGCCCGGGTTATTACTGTGCGTTCCGGGGCGGCATGAAGATGGATGCGGCAACCATTGAGAAGGTGAAGGATCGTATGGGAGAGCTGGCGGATATGGATCTGCTGGTGACCAAGAAGTCCTATCCTGCCGAGGAGGCGGTGGCACTGTTCAGGGAGCTTGGCATGAAAGATAAGGTTTCTTTGTTCCGCTACCGCAGAAGCTCCAATATCAACGTGTACTGTATGGGCGATTATTACGATTATTACTATGGCTATATGCTGCCCAGTACAGGCTATATCAGATGCTTTGACCTGTTCCCCTATGAGGACGGGATGATCCTGCTTCTGCCGGAGAAAGAAGATCCGGAGAAGCTGCCGACGTTCGTGCCGAAGAAGAAACTGTTCCAGACGCTGATGATGACGAGTGACTGGAACCGGGAGATGGGGATCGATACGGTGGGCGATTTGAACGACCAGATCTGTCAGGGCAATATCTCTGATATGATCCTTGTGCAGGAGGCGCTGCAGGAGCGCAGGATCGGTGAGATCGCGCGGGATATCGCCAGACGGGAAGGGGTGAAATTCGTTATGATCGCCGGGCCTTCTTCGTCCGGAAAGACATCCTTCTCCCACAGGCTGTCCATACAGCTGCGTACCTACGGGCTGAAACCGCATCCCATCGGGCTTGACAATTACTATCTGAACCACGATAAGACGCCGCTTGACGATGAGGGCAAGCCGGACTACGAGTGCCTGGAGGCGCTTGACGTGGAGCAGTTTAATACGGATATGAGCAGGCTCCTGCAGGGAGAGAGCGTGGAGCTGCCGAGCTTTAATTTCAAGACCGGCAAGCGTGAGTACCGCGGTAAGATCACGACGCTGGGACCGGATGATATTCTGGTCATTGAGGGAATCCACGGGCTTAATGAGAAGATGTCCTATACTCTGCCCGCGGAGAGCAAATTCAAGATTTATATCAGCGCTCTCACCTGTCTGAACGTGGATGAGCATAACCGGATACCGACCACCGATGGGCGTCTGCTGCGCCGTATGGTGCGTGATGCCCGAACAAGAGGGACGACGGCGGATAAGACCATCGCCATGTGGCCTTCTGTGAGACGGGGAGAGGAGAAGTATATATTCCCCTTCCAGGAGGACGCGGACGCCATGTTCAATTCCGCCATGACCTACGAGCTGGCCGTGATCAAGCAGTATGCGGAGCCGCTGCTCTTCAATATCAGGAAGGGTGAGCCGGGGTACCACGAGGCCAAGCGGCTGCTGAAATTCCTGGAATATTTCCTGGGCGTCAGCAGCGAGGAGCTGCCGAAGAATTCTCTGTGCAGGGAGTTTGTGGGTGGTAGTTGTTTTGATGTGTAAGAGAACGGGAAGGAAATTCAAGGCGTTGGCGTGTATCGCCAGGGGGATGAAAGATTTGTGAATTGCTTGAGAGGAAGCATGGAGGGCGGATTGTAACATACAGAGGGATCTATCATGAATATATGCATTGTGGATGACGATAAGTATGTGGTTGAGAAGATTGTAGAGGGGATAGACTGGAAAAAATGGGATATTGAAGGCGTCTATGCGGCTTACAATATCAGACAGGCGAAGGAGATTCTGGGTACGTTGAAGGTGGATATTCTTCTTTCGGATATTGAGATGCCACAGGGAAGCGGATTGGAACTGCTGGAGTGGATACGGGAGAGAAGGCTTCCGGTGGAGTGCATTTATTTAAGCAGTTATGCGTATTTTGCTTATGCACAGAAAGCTTTGGAACTGCATTCGAGGGGATACTTGTTAAAGCCGGTGTCTAACAGGGAGCTGGAAAATGTACTGGGCAATCTGGTGGAGCAGATGCGGGCCGGAAAGGATGAGAGCGGCCGGAACAGGCAGCAGGCAAGAGAGAGGTTCTGGCGCGGGCTCCAGGCGGGCGTAGAAGATGGGGTATCTGAAGTGGAGGAGAGCGGATACTGTTCGGAAGATATCTTTATACTCTGTATGCTGCGTATTTTCAGGGGAATGGAGCATCGGAACGTGCAGAATGATGCGGTTTTTTCTCCAACGCTGATGCATATGACGAAGGAACTTATGCAGGAGAACGGATATGAGGTAGATACCATTTTCAGACACAGCGACGACTGTTTTATGATAGTGTACAGAGATATACCGGAAGGAAAAGAAGCATTTCGGGATGTTGTGAGAAAGCTGCTTTTGAGGATTGTACGGGAGTTGCATGTAACGGCCTGCATTTATGTCGGCAGGCCTTTCGACATACGGACAGGCCGAGAGCGGATGGATACCTTGCTGCAAATGGTGCGGGAGGGAGTGCCCTGTGAGGACGGGATCCTTTTCGAAGAGGAATGGAAAGGACGGGAAGCGGTGTATGTACCACCGGATTTTTCACTGTGGGAACAGAGGATGGTGCGGTTACAGGACATGGATGAGGTGTCGGGACAGATTGGGGATTATGTGACCGCACTTTGGAGGAACGGGCAGGCGAATGTAGAGGTGTTCGGGCGTTTCAAGGCTGATCTGCAGCAGATGATTTTTCATTTTATGATGGAAAATGATATTCTGATGAATCAGATCTTTGAGGCGGGGGAGTTTGAACATTACTGCAATAAAGCGTCATGGACACTGCGGGACATGAAGGAATTTGTCAGCATTCTGTTCAGGAAGCTTAAGGCTGTGATTCGGGTCGAGGATACCGAAGAAAATGTGGTGGAACAGATCATACATTATATAGAGGAGAATCTGGGAGGGGATCTGTCACGAGCGAAGCTTGCTGCCAGAGCATACATATCGGAAGATTATCTGTCGAAGAAATTTGCCCTGCATACCGGCATGAGTATACCGAATTACGTTTCTACCAGGAGGATGGAGAAAGCAAGAGATTATTTCAAGAATACTGCCTGCAGCGTGAGTGAAGTTGCAACGCTGGTAGGTTACACGAATTTTTCTTATTTCAGTAAGACGTTTCGGGATTATACAGGATGTACCCCCAATGAATTCAGAAATCGTTATAACAGGTAGATGTCAAATGAACAAGTTGTATATTGTACGGCTGTAAAATACAGGATAGCAGGCAGATTTAACAAAAATCTGACATACTAACAAAAAAATGATATAACAAAAAAGAGCAGAATGACGAAAATCTGCTCTTTTTTGTTATTTTCTGAGCCGAAAATTTATAGAGTCAAATCTTAAAAAAAGATAAAATCTACTCATCAAGAAAAAGTAACAGGAAACTGTTATGAAAGTGAGGAGGCATGTTGATGAGTAAAAGAAATGCGGTAAGCAAGAAAGGAAACATCTGGCACAGGGTTTACAGTGACCGCGCGTTATATCTGCTGTTGCTGCCATCGTTTATCATTATGTTCATATTTACCTATCTGCCGATGTACGGTGTTGTGATCGCCTTCAAAGATTTCACCCCGGCGAAAGGAATCATGGGGAGTTCATGGGCCGGATTCAAGTACTTCAAACAGTATTTTAATTCGTTTCAGTTCTGGCCGACGATCAAGAACACTTTGATTCTGAGTATTTACAGTATTGTGGTGACATTTCCACTGCCGATCGTGCTTGCGCTGATCTGTAACCAGATGCGGACAGGTAAATTCAAAAAGGTCTTTCAGGTATCTACCTATCTGCCGCATTTTATTTCCACGGTGGTCATGTGCGGTATGATCATTCTGTTTCTTTCACCAAGTTCCGGTGTGATCGCAAAGCTGCTCAGTCTGATTGGGATCCAGATGCCGAATGTGATGGGTTCGGCGGGAGCATTTCCCAGCGTCTATGTATGGACAGAGGTTTGGCAGCATTTAGGATGGGACAGCATTCTGTATATCGCGGCGCTGGCGGCGATCGATCCGTCCCTGTATGAGGCGGCAACGATGGATGGCGCTTCCAAATGGCAGAAAATGTTGAAGATTGATATTCCGTTACTTATGCCTACGGCGACGGTTATGTTTATCCTGAGAATGGGAAGCGTAATGAATGTCGGTTTCGAGAAAGTTTATCTGTTGCAGAATAATTTGAATACGGCATCCAGTGAGATCATATCCACTTATGTGTATAAGATGGGTCTGGTCAGCAGTCAGTACAGCCTTTCGTCTGCAATCGGTCTGTTCAATAACCTGATCAATCTGATACTTCTGGTGACGGTGAATTACATATCAAAGAAGATGAGTGATACATCATTAGTATAGGAGGGCAGTCATGAGCAAAGCTATTACAAAAAATAAAATTCAGAAATCCAGGCAGGATAAAATATTTGATTTTATCATTTATGGGGTTGCTGTGCTTCTTATTGTAATAACGGTGTATCCGATGTACTTTATCGTGATCGCTTCCATCAGCAATCCGACGGATGTATCCAGCGGCAATATTCTCTTCTGGCCGAAGGGGATTAATATGCGCGGATACGAGCAGTTGTTGAATTATCAGCAGTTGTGGACGGGCTATAAGAATACGATCATTTATACAGTGCTTGGAACCTGTGCGAACCTGGTGGTGAATATTTCAGCATCTTATGCGCTCTCCAGAAAAAATCTGGTGGGAAAGAAGCTGATCACCTTTTTCTACCTGATTCCCATGTTCTTTGGCGGCGGCCTGATACCGACCTACCTGATAGTCAGGAACTTCCACCTGCTTGATACGAGATGGGTTATGATCCTTCCTTTTTCGGTCATCACTTATTATATCATTGTGGGAAGAACTTTCTTTTCCAACAATATTCCCGATGATCTGTGGGAGGCTGCGCAGATTGATGGCTGCGGCAATTTGAACTTTTTCTTTAAGATCGTTCTGCCACTTTCCAAGGCGGTGATCGCGGTGATTGCCCTGTGGTCTGCGGTAGGACACTGGAACTCTTACTTTAATGCGTTGATTTATTTGAGGGATGAGATGCTGCAGCCTTTGCAGATTGTGCTTCGTAATATCCTGATCAATAACCAGACGGCGAGCATGATGATGACCGGAACGGCGGCCACCGAGGCAAGGCAGGCTGCGGAACTGATCAAGTATGGAGCGATCGTGGTTTCTTCGGCGCCGATTATGTGTATGTATCCTTTCGTACAGAAGTACTTTAATCAGGGAGTTATGATCGGAGCAGTCAAAGGGTGAGCAGTAGAAAAGATAGACGGAATTATAGATGGTTACAAAATAAAACATTAATTTATAGAATGAAGGAGGATTAACAGTATGAGAAAGAAAGTAGCAGGCAGACTGCTCAGTGTGTTGATGGTGGCTGCAATGACAGCCGGAACGCTTACCGGCTGCGGCGGATCTGAGGGATCAGCGGGAGACGGTGCGGATGGCGCTCAGGCGGATGCATCAGGAGCTTCCGGAGAGACGGCAGACGGTGTGGAGGAGTTCACGATCGCTACAGTGAGATGGACGGATGCCTGGCCCAATGAATTCATGAATGAAGGTATTATGAAGGAATTGGAGGAGAAGCACAATATTAAGATCAACTGGCAGGTATATTATAACAGTGACTGGACAGAGCAGAAATCGCTGCTTCTGGCTTCCGGGGATCTGCCGGATGCATTCTTTGGCTCAATCTGTCTGACAGAGACGGATGTGGCACAGAATAAGGATTATTTCGTGGAATTGACAGAAGGTATCGAGAAGAATATGCCAAATCTGACGGCTATTTTTGAGAAGGAGCCGGCACTCAAGGCAGCGGCACAGAACCGCGACGGTGAGATCTACAGTCTGGTTAAGAAACTGCCTTTGCGCCCGAAGGTTGCCAATTCCATGTATATTAACAAGGAGTGGCTGGATAATCTTGGTCTTTCCATGCCCACTACTTATGAAGAGCTGGCGGATGTGCTGAAAGCGTTTAAGGAGCAGGATGCAGACGGCGATGGTGATCCGAATAATGAGATTCCTTATACGAATGCAGGTTCTTTGTCGGGAGATCTCAGCAATCTTCTGGCACCTTTCGGAACGATTGTCAGCAGAACCGGTAACTTTATGCAGATTGATGCATCCGGTAATCCGGCATTCGTACCGATCACGGACCACTATAAAGAAGCAGTGAAATGGGCGCATGAACTGTATGCGGCGGGATGCCTGGATCAGGAATACTTTACGCAGGACAGTTCCATGGCTTCGGCGAAGAGAATGGCGGAAGGCGGTTCCCAGACAGGTCTTGTGTTTGCATGGACGGCTGACGCCGAGATGGGCGAGAATGCAGGCCAGTTTGAATTGTGTGAGGCAGTTGCCGGTCCTGATGGAAACCGGTATGTAGAATCTGATCCCACCTATCTTGACATTGCCAACAGAGAGCTGATCATTACCACACAGTGTAAGAATCCTGACAAGCTTTTACAGTGGGCGGATGATTTTTACACAGATCTGGTATCCCTGCAGACTTACTATGGTTCGATACCGGATCAGGTAGCAGATAAGGGCGACGGAACTTATGAAGTTCTGCTTCCGGCAGATGGAACGACACTGGATACCTCTGCATGGTCTTATTCCATGAGAGATTTTGGACCGAAGTATATGACGGAAGAGTTCCAGGAGAAAGTGATCCTGCCTGACAGCCAGGGAGATGGCGTGAAGCTGGCACAGGATGAGACCAATGCCAAATATGCTTCCGATATTGCATTCCCTGTTGTAAGTTATACGACAGAGCAGCTTACCACATTGGCAAGTCTTACGACAGATATCAATGACTATGCGTCCGCACAGTATGCACACTGGGTAGTAGACGGCGGCATTGAGGAAGAGTGGGATGCTTATCTGGCACAGTTGGATCAGATGGGACTGCAGGATGTACTGGCGATCCACAATGATGCTTATGCTGCGTATAAGGCGATTGTACAGTAATTGCCGGTATGCAGTTGATTGATAAGACCGGTGTCTGCATGTAAGAGCGGATGCCGGTCTTACAGTTTCAGACAGAAATACAGTGCAGTGTGACAGGAAAGACGGGATCATCTGTAAGTCAGGTATTTGCGCTCTGATGATGACAAGATACCGGAACAGGGGTATTATGATAAGTAAAGATGTGTCTGTCAGGGGAGCATATCAATTATAGAGGGCAGGGAACGTGCCCGGAAAAGAGGAAAGCATATGAAAGAGTATTATCAAATCAAAACAGTTCCCGTATGCAGGGCGGAGAATGTTATCGTGGGGGAAAAGTACCGGATCAGCGTACTGACGGCGGGACTTGTCAGGCTGGAGTATGCGGAACATGGAGTGTTTGAAGACCGGCCGACGCAGATCGTGTGGAACAGAGATCTGGGGGCATGCGAATTCCAGGTGATCGACGAGGTGGGAAATCTGGAGATTATCACAGAAAGGATCCATCTGCGCTATGACAAAGGGGAGTTTCGTACCAATGGTCTATCGATCGATGTGAAAGGTGGTCTTTTTCCGTTTGGCGGCACGTGGCGTTACGGAGATCAGACGAAGGTGATCAATATCGGTGATCTGAAAGGAACAGCCAGGACACTGGACAATGCGGACGGTGAGATTCCGTTGGAGAAGGGGCTTGTGTCGCAGCTGGGGCATGCGGTGATGGATGACAGCAAGTCTCTTGTGATCCGGGAAGATGGCTGGGTGGAAGCCAGGAAACATCCGGTAATTGATCTGTACTTCTGGGGGTATGGAACGGATTATCTGACCTGTATTCAGGATTTCTACAGACTGTGCGGGACTACGCCGATGGTGCCACGGTATGCGCTGGGGAACTGGTGGAGCCGCTATCATAAATATACGGAAGAGACGTATCGAGAGTTGATGGAACGTTTCCAGGCGGAGGATGTGCCGTTGTCTGTGGCGGTTATTGATATGGACTGGCATTTGGTGGATGTTGATAAGAAATACGGAACCGGCTGGACTGGTTATACATGGAATAAGGAGTTTTTCCCGGATCCGAAGCGATTTCTGGGATGGCTTCATGAACAGGGAATGCATGTGACGCTGAACGTTCATCCGGCGGACGGTGTGAGGGCCTATGAGGAGATGTATGAACCGATGGCAAAGGCTTTGGGGGTCGATAGTAAAAAGGAGCTGCCAGTCGAGTTTGATGTGTCGGATGAGAAGTTCATGGAGGCATATTTTACTTATCTGCATCACACGAGAGAAGAGGAAGGCGTCGATTTCTGGTGGATTGACTGGCAGCAGGGTGTCGCTTCGAAGGTGGAAGGACTGGATCCGCTCTGGATGCTGAACCACTATCATTATTTAGATAACGGACGTGATGGAAAGCGTCCCATGACTTTTTCCAGATATGCAGGACCAGGAAGTCACCGTTATCCGGTGGGTTTTTCAGGAGATACGATTGTCAGTTGGAAATCCCTTGCTTTCCAGCCTTACTTCACGGCGTCGGCTTCCAATATCGGTTATGGCATGTGGAGTCATGACATCGGCGGGCACATGATGGGGATCCGCGATGATGAGATGTGCGGAAGATGGGTACAATTTGGTGTCTTCTCGCCAATCATGCGTCTGCATTCGTCGAACAGTATGTTCAATTCCAAGGAACCCTGGAGATATCGGCCGGAGATCTGTGCCATGATGGAGGAATTCTTAAGACTGCGCCACAGAATGCTGCCTTATCTGTATACGATGAACTACAGGCAGTACGCTGAACGGATTCCCATGATCCTGCCTATGTATTATCCTTATCCGAAATCCAGAGAAGCCTATCAGGTATCGAATCAATATATGTTCGGTAGTCAGATGATGGTGGCAGCCATTACCACACCCTGTCTCAGAGGGCTGAATATGGCAAAGACGACTGCCTGGTTCCCGGAAGGAAGATGGTACGATATATTTACTGGACTGTGCTATGAGGGCGGCAGGAGGATGAATGTGTATCGGGATATCAATTCGATGCCTGTATTTGCCAAAGCCGGCGCTGTTGTACCGTTCCAGGAGGAGTATGGTATCAATGCAGGAGAGAATCCGCAGAAGCTGCATCTGTATGTGTATGTTGGGGAAGACGGCAGTTTTATTTTGTATGAAGATGACAATACCACCAATAGGTATCAGGACGAAAAATGCGTGAAAACGCAGTACAGCTGGCAGGAAGATGCAGGATGCCTGTGCATTCACGGTGCGGAAGGCGAACTGTCTCTGGTACCGGAGAGGCGGGATTATATTCTTACCTTCTGTGGTGTCACGCAGGCGCAGATTTCCTGTAATCTGCAGGGAAAAGAGATGGACGGCGGCAGAGTTGTTTCGGCGGGCCAAGATGCCATGGGTCGGCTGGAAGTTGTATTGGAACATGTGCCTGTTACGGAGACAGTTACGGTATCATTGCAGGAGAGAATCGGTGCGGATAATGCTGTTACGGAGCGATGCTTCCGGATTCTTGACAGGGCGGAGATCGAGATGATGGTGAAAGAAAGTGCATTTCATGTAGTGGAAACGCAGAAGGATGCAGCACGGATTTTGGGTGGACTGTTGGCATTGGATCTGGATAACGACCTGTACGGAGCATTGGCAGAGATCGTTACGGCTTGAGTCAGATCGGCAGTGGGGTGTGAGAATGGAAGGCAGGACGAAAAGAGAGCGCAGGCTTAAGAAGAGCAGGTCGATCGTACATATTACGCTGGAAGCCATGATCCCGGTATGTGTTTTGTTTTTGCTGCTCCTGCTCTTTATGTTTCAGAGTGTGAAGGAAGCACAGAAGATGGCATATCGTTATCTGCAGGATATGGCTGCAGCGAATGCGAAGAAGGTGAAGGAAGATATCAGCATGATCAATTCGGAGATGGTCTACCTGATCAAGCAGGATAAGAATATTGCCGATCTGCCGGAGGATATCACACCCCGGACAACACGGTATTATGAGTTGTTAGATGATGTTATTTCTCTCAATAAAACATTGAAACTTCGGTATGGTGGGCATTACTTCTTCTATGAATATGTGGAGGCGGCGGACCTGCTCATATTGGATAACCATGCATATTTCCCGGTGAGCCAGAAAAACGGTGAGGCGAAGGGCCTCGAGAAAATGATTCGGGGCTATCTGTCGGGAGAGATAGATCGTTCTGAATGGAATTATTTTAAGGCGGATGAGGAAACTTTTCTGTTTTGTTTCTATGAAACGAAGGGGAAGTCGGTAGGTTGTATTGTGAATCTGGAAGACCTGTTGACGGATTTTAATATCAGTAACCTGGGATATGAGAGCATTCCTTTCTTTATTGCGGGGGACGGAGAGATCCTGATGCGCAGACAGGAAGAGGAAGAGAATGTGGTGCAGGCGATGGAGGAGAGTCTGTTCTTCAAGTCCAGAGTACATACCTATGAGCTGGGTAGAATCGGACAGTTGAAGCTGCTGATCGATTCTTCCGAGGGAATTCTGGACAGGATTGTTTTACTGCAGGTTGTGAGCACGGTACTGGCGGTTTCCATTGTACTGGTAGTTACGGTAGTCGCTTTTGTTTATTACAGACGGATTCTGGCGCCCATGAAGCAGTTTGTCAGGAGATTAAGTAATCCGGAAGAGGAGAAATGGCTTCATGATATGGATAGCCATCAGTTGCTGGAGTTGGAAATGGCCAGTAAGGAATTCAGGGAAATGATGCGCCAGATTCAGTCTTTAAAGATTGCAATCTATGAAAAGGAGCTGTTGCAGAGCAAGACGGAACTGGAATATGTACAGGAACAGATCAGGCCGCATTTCTACCTGAATTGTATTAGTGTGATTCATGGTATGGCGGAAAAATACCACGCAGAGGATATCATCATGATTGCGGAGAAATTGTCTGACTATTTCCGCTATGTGGTCAATGATTCTTATGTGCTTCGAAAGATCGGGCAGGAAGTCGCGCATATCAGGGATTACATAGATATTCAGAAACTGCGGTATGAAGATTTCTTTCGATTCGAAGTAATGATGGATGAAGGGATAGAAGAATGTATGATTCCGCCGTTGGTTCTGCAGGTATTTGTGGAGAATGCCATCAACCATGGTGTGAACTTTGAGAAACAGGTGGAGATTACGCTCTATATTGCGCTGGAACAATACGGAGGAGAAGATTGCCTGTATATCTGCATATCGGACACAGGAGAAGGATTCTCAGAGGAGGCACTGGATAAGATTCGAAATGGAGGGAATATTGTATATAACGGCAGGAAGCATGTTGGTATACAGAATACTCTGAAACGGCTGCAGATTATATATGGTGAGAAAGCGCAGGTCAGTTTCTTTAATATGACAGAGCATTGTGGAGCCGTGGTGGAGCTGCGAGTTCCGTTACTGCTGCAGGAAGGCTGACAGATTACATTTGCGGCGCGTCTCGTGGGTGCCCTGCTGGCGATGGAGCTTGATCAGGATCTGTACGGGGCGCTGGTGGAAGTGATTACGGCCCGGACCGGGGAAAGGTGATAACAGCGTTTTTATGGTATAGTTGATTTTATGTGGGGAGTCCTGATCGCAGGATTCCCCGTTGCTGTTGGAGGGTTACGATTGAAAAAAGCCGGAGAATCATTTATACTTGTGGTGATGATGGGGAAATGACTGGTGAAGGAAAAGGAAGGCTGCCGGTGGTCAACAGCCGGCCGGGGAAAGGCGGGGTGGTATAATGACTCGTTACTTTAATACTGAAGGTATCTGCAGGCCGGATGAACATTATATGGTGCGTTTGGATGCCAGATTGAAGATGATCAAAGAGCGCTATGTGGACAGAGGAAAATATTTTGTGATCAACAGGGGAAGACAGTATGGTAAGACGACTACGTTGATGGCACTGGCGGAGTATCTGCAGGATGAGTACATTGTTTTTTCGCTGGACTTCCAGATGATGAGCACGGCCAGTTTCACGGATGAAGGGATCTTTGCGGAGAAGTTTATCGGGTTGCTGCATAAGTTTTATGTGCGGAAGAAAGAGATAATGGCGGGTATTGATGCAGAAGCCTTCCAGGAACTTTTCTCAATGAAAGAGAAAGGCAACATCTCCATGGATCAGATGTTTGAAGGTATCAGCAGGGTATGCGAGATGTCCAAAAGGCCGGTGGTGCTGATCATAGACGAGGTGGACAGTGCCTCGAACAATAAGGTGTTTATTGACTTTCTTGCCATGCTCAGAGGATATTATCTTAACCGACGGATGAGCCCGATCTTTCAGTCGGTGATCCTTGCCGGCGTGTATGATATCAAGAATCTGAAATTGAAGATTCGGCCGGATGAGAGTCATCAGTATAACAGTCCGTGGAATATTGCCGCCGCTTTTAATATTCCCATGAGTTTTTCGTCAGATCAGATCGGGGGAATGCTGGACGAGTACGAGATGGATCATCATACCGGTATGGATGTGCGGACAGTTGCGGACACACTGTATCAGTATACTTCCGGTTATCCGTATCTGGTATCTGCCCTCTGTAAGATTATGGACGAAGAGCTGCCTTTTCAGGAAAAGTTTGCGGATGGCAGAGATGTCTGGACGGTACAGGGGGTTGAGAAGGCAGTTAAGTGCATACTGCAGACCAGGACGACGCTGTTTGACAGCATGATCAAGCACATCAGCGAATATCCGGATCTGAAACAGATGCTGCATATGATTTTGTTTCAGGGGGAAGAGATATCGTATAATGGTGATAATCATACAATAGAACTGGGATGTATGTTTGGGTATATTGTAGACGGCGGTGTGTATGTACAGGTAGCAAACAGAATTTTTGAAACACGGTTATATAATCTTTTTCTGTCTGAGGAAGAAGTTGCAAGTGCTATGAGTACGATGGCAAAGCAGGGTTTCAACTTTAATAAGAAGAAAGAAATCGGAGTGAAGACGATAGCCATCGGCGATAAGGAGCTGGTGGAAGCAGTCGTCTGAGGTATATGAAAAGGGCAAAGAGCATGAAATGGGGCAGAGTATGTGAAACGGTCAGAGTTGCGTACTTTGTCCTTTTTTGTGCAGCAGGAAATATATACACTTACCTGGCTGTGGTGCAGATCCTGCAGCCGGGTCAGCATTTTGGGAATGGTTGGGACGTTTCCTTATGTTCCTCCGTCTAATCAGTAGAGAAAGAGGAAAGCAAGAGGAGGGAGGCCGTCAATGGACAAGTTGATAAAGCGCGCACTGCGCAGGGATGCGGATGCTTTTACGGAACTGATGCAGGCGCAGATGCAGAGCATGTATAAGACCGCGAGGGCGATGCTTCGGGATGATGAAGACGCTGCGGATGCCATATCCGAGACGATCCTCATGTGCTGGGAAAAGATGGAACAGTTGAAGAGACCGGAGTTTTTCAAGACGTGGATGATCCGGATCCTGATCAATGAATGCCACGATATCCTGAGACAGAGGAAACGGATGTATCCGGTGGAGGAAATAGAAGAAATGCCGGAGTCAGATGATGCATACACAAATGTGGAGTGGCAGGAGACCATGCGGGGACTGGATGAGAAATACAGGCTGGTTTTGATCCTGTATTATGTAAATGGATTATCGACGACACAGATCGGTTCGCTCCTGCATATTCCGGTCAGTACGGTCAGGACGAGACTGGCAAGAGGAAGAGACCAGATGGCACAGCTTTACGGTGTGAAGCGGAATGGAGGAAAATAATGAGAGAAAAGGATATCATCGAAAATTTGCAGAGAGAGATCATAATTCCGGACATCGTGCAGGCGAAAGCCGATCAGGTATTCCGGAAGATCCAGAAAGAAAACAGGAAGGAACTTACGATACGGGCGGGGAAGAGAAAAGGGAAACTGGTTTGGGCCGCGGTCGCTGCGGCAGTGCTGGCTCTTGGTACGACGGTGTGTGCGGCGGTCTATAAGTATGGCGGCAGAGGACTGGTGGCAGAATTCAGTATGACGCCGGAAGAAAAGCAGATTCTGGAAGAAAAGGAGTATATGACGCCCATCGTGGATGAAGCGGGCATGTATGCCGGCGTCACCTGTCAGGATATTACGATAACACCGATGCAGATGATCGTCGATCAGCGGTTTGCATGGCTTTCCTTTCAGGTGAAGGGGTTTGTTCCGGAAGAAGGGAAAGAACCCGGTGTCTATATGCGGAGGATAACGGTGGATGGCGACGAGTATGCGGCGATACAGTCATACGGCGGGTTTTACGATGGCCTGCGGTATACCGGCGATGGATTTGTACGTGATGACGGAGAGCAGGCGTATGACGCAGAGGGCAGACTGATCCCCGAATACGTGGATGAGGAAGGATGCCTGGAGTATATTATAGAGATTGTCGGTACGGATTATGAGAAAGGACTGATCGGTTCGTCCCTGCATGTCGAGCTGGAAGGTCTTGGAACGATGGATAAGGCGGAATATATTCCGGATGTGGAGGGCGTATGGGCGTTTGATCTGGAACTGAAAGGATCGGACGCGGTCAGGAAGACAACACTGTCCGCAACGCTGGGAGACAGTGGCGCCACATTGGAATATGCGGAAATATCGCCCATCTCGGTTTACGTGATCGGAGAGTTTCCGCTGCAGGAGGAGACGGAGGCGGAGAATGGAAAAGGAGAGACGATGCTTCACGAAACGTTTGTACATGCACCGGATTTCGCAGGATTGAAGATGAAAGACGGCAGTCTCCTGACCTGTATTATCAATGGCGGAACGGTGGGATATCCTGATTCGGAGCAGGAGGTATACCGGTGGGCTTACAGCATCACGCCGGCAGTCGATCCGGAGGAAGTTGAGGCGCTGTTGTTCCAAAAGTCGACTCCGGAATTAAATGACCGGGGAACCTTTGAATATAAGGAAGAAGACCTGTATGTTGTGCCGTTGGAATAACGATGCGGTGTCTGGATCGGGGCGGCCGCGTGTGCTCCCCGGTGATTGCAAACATCTATATGCGCTATGTATTGGTATGGTGATTCAGGGAACGCGTAGAGCCGAAACTGAAAGGATACGGTGGACTTCCCTGATCGCAGGGCTCCCTGTTGCTGGTGGAGGGTTACGATTGAAAAAAGCCGGAGAATCATTTATACTTGTGGTGATGATGGGGAAATGACTGGTGAAGGAAAAAGAAGGCTGCCGGTGGTCAACAGCCGGCCGGGGAAAGGCGGGGTGGTATAATGTGGAAGCATTCTATGAGCAGGAACACAGGTTATTGGATCTGGTATCCGGGAGATTTTGAACTGTATCATGCCATGCAGCAGAATTTCAGCCGTGTAGAGAGGGGGTATGGCTGGCCGGCATTTTGGAAGAGTGAAGGATTCCGGAACCGGGTGGCATTTCGGCGGGTATATGACCTGGAGGAGGAAACATCTTTTTGTGTATATTCCCCGGCAGTTGGGCATGTGCTGGTGGAGGACAGGAAGTATCCTTTCGGGCAGCCGATTCATTGCGGCCCGGGAAAGGTCAGGATTTCGGTTCATGCAGGCTGTATCGAGACATTTCCAAGCATCTATGTTAAGGGAGATATAATTTACTCAGACAATACGTGGATGGCGGAAGATTATACAAACCCTCCTATAATAGCGGGGTTTAATGAACGGTATGCGGAAGAAAGCCAGAAACCGTCTGTCTGGGAATACAGAGAGGAGGTTTATCTGCCGGTCAGCGTGGAAGTCTGTGAAGATGGAGTGTTGTTCGGGTTTGAGACGGAACTGACAGCAGTTCTGGAGATTCATGATAGCAGGGAGGACAGGCGGCTGCGGGTTTACTGTGGAGAATCGAGGGAGGAAGCGCTGGACAGAGAGCATTGCTACTACAGTTGGACGCCGGATGAACGGACAGGACGATGTCCGAGATGTGCGGTGCGGTATGCGTTTGTGGCGCAGGAGCTTTCGGCTTTCGATGAGGAGAAGACAACACCGGGACTTTGTTACGAGAATGGGGAACTATCATGTGTGGGCGCGGGCCATTTAAAGGAAGAGATTAAGGTAAGGGCTATTTATCAATATACAGATATTCCGGTGCGGGCGCGTTTTTCCTGCAGTGATGTACTGATTGACAGGATCTGGTCGGTGGCGGAGCATACGTTCCGGCTTTGCAGTGGAATCTTTTTTATCGACGGTATCAAGAGGGACAAATGGATCTGGGGCGGTGATGCCTATCAGAGTCTGTTTGTGAACCAGTATCTGATGGCGGATGCGGATATTGATCGCCGGACGTTACTTGCATTGCGGGGCAACGACCCTATGACGACACACATCAATACGATTCTGGATTACTCTTTATACTGGATCCTCAGTATTAAGGTGCACCATGAGGCTTATGGGGATCTGGCCTTTGTGGAACAGGTCTATCCGAAAATGGTTACGCTGATAGAGTTTTGTGAGGAACAGTTGGATGAGCATGGCTTTATCATAGGGCGTTCCGGTGACTGGATCTTCATAGACTGGGCGGATCTGGACAAGGAAGGAGCGCTGTGCGCGGAGCAGATGTTATTTGCCGAGTGTTACAGGACGATGGCGCTGCTTGGCGGACGGATTGGAAAAGATGCGCTTTTATGTGGAAATTATTTGCAGAAATATGAAACCATGAAGGAGAACATTAATGCGTTTTACTGGAATGCCGGAAAGGGCGCTTATATCGATTCCTTTGCTTCAGGAAGAGAACATGTGACGAGACATGCCAATATTTTTGCCATCCTGTTTGATATCGCGGATGGAAGACAGAAAGTACAGATTGTACAGAATGTGCTCCACAATGATGCGGTACCGCAGATCACTACACCCTACTTCAAGTTCTATGAAATGGATGCCCTGTGTAAGATGGGATATCTGGAGGAAGTGCTGGAGCGGATCAGGGAATATTGGGGAGGTATGCTTGAGCGCGGGGCCGTGACCTTCTGGGAAGAGTATGATCCGTCCGTACTGCAGGAAGAGCAGTATGATATGTATGGCGATAAGTTCGGCAAGAGCCTGTGTCATGCGTGGTCGGCCAGTCCCATCTACCTGCTTGCCAGGTATTATGTGGGGCTTAGGATAATGGATCCGGTGAACGGGAAATATGAGCTTTGTCCGCATCTGGAATATTTCGACAGTCTGGAGTGTGTGATGCCGGCAGGAGACAAGCAGATTTGGATTTCCTGGAACGGGAAGGAACTCAGGTTTGGGGAAAAGAAATAGAAGATATAAAAAATATTCCAATATGGAATAGTGCCTTGAAAAATATATTTTATTATCATATAATAATAATATACAGTAAATCGTATATGATATACCGTGTTCCTGGAACGCTATGACCAACGACAGATATATTTAAAGACTCAAACTTCCCACACCGATTGGTCTGCTGAACCTTGAAAAATCAATACTTTAGTCCATAAAAAAGGCACAAACCTGCACTTGATGGTATAATTGAATTGCGAATAACAATC
>ERZ808044.251-NODE-251-length-70319-cov-9.109222_pt1 | contig 70319 bp, 117 predicted proteins | sample MGYA00380195_ERZ808044 | MGnify/ENA primary metagenome ERZ808044 (study PRJEB31490, sample SAMN06133423) | mouse gut metagenome | isolation source: Z7_2 | host: mice | place: China: Chengdu | collected 2015-05 ...
ATACCTGTGATAGAAATATAGTCTATTGTCACATATTTTTCCCTCACAGTCGAGGTACGCACTATCTACCGTTTACGTATCGGTAATCCTTCTGTGTCCTATAAAGCATCAAAAAAGCAGGCTAACGAATTTTTTATCCATCATCCTGCTCATAAAGTCAATTATCAAATTAATTCTTTACTTCCCTATTCACTTTTCAAATAACCCCCACCACCCCTCCAATCCAATAAATCACACCAAGCACCCAGCTGCTCAATATCCCGTAAAGTATCACCGGCCCGGCAATTGTGAATATTTTGCAGCCTATTCCGAAAATTTGGCCTTCCGAGTGTGTCAATATAGGCACAAAAAAATTTGACTGAAACTCAGGAATTATGCATTATCTTTCAATTTTAAATCTATTTTTACAGAATTTTGTCTTGCATTATAGGAATTTTGAACATATACATACAGTTCTAAAACTATTTGCATGACTATTTAAAAATTGATATTATATCAACAACTTCCATTACATTTTTAGTCTATATGTTCTGTTTCTATTAGTTCCCAACGCTTCAACATTATTCATATCAGAAAGTATAACTCTGGCTCTAGCCACACTCAAACCAAGCAATTCTGCAATATCTCTTGTTTTTGCTGTTTCGTGTTCTTGTAGATACAATCTGATTTTTTCCATATTTTTGTCAGTTTTATTCGCTTGTTTTTTATCGCTTGTTTTTATCGCTTGTTTTTTAACAAATCTTAATGTCAATGATGTTCTGTCCGGATCAAAGCTTTCCTCTATTATAGGTTCTTCCCATCCCTCATCCTCCCATACGTTAAAAATATTAGGTACTCCGCTCCCGGCGTGTTCGCCGATATCTATTAAATTAAACATTTTCATCAGGCTCTTATTCCTTGGATCGGATTTTCCTCCTCTTCGCATCTGTTCCTTTCCAAGTCTGATATATCCAGGATTTTCCAGTGTAAGCTTATCATCCTCTTTGATTATAGTAACACCAAATTTACCATAAAAGTCTGTATTGATAATACAATTCGCTAACGCTTCTCTCAATGCTCTATGGACAGGTGTATCATCAATCCGAAAACCGCCCTCCATTTTAAATGGCACCTTAATATCCTTAATGATTTTATTGTATACACGAAAATAAAAATCAAATAAATTCCCGGACCATTCCCCTGACGAAGATTGAAGCCTGTCTGTCCATCTGATAACCGTATCCGGATTTTCCCTGTAATCCAAAAAATACTCTGGAAAATATCTCACAATATCATACTCATTTCCAAACATAAGCATTCCGGCGGCAGTCGGATGAAGCCTTTTATCCTCTTTAGAAATGCCTGCTGCACCAATTACTCTCAGATACTCACTGTCATCTAATCTTTCAAATGGATGTCCTGGCTTAAAAGATTTGTGACTATTACGGTAACCGCGAACAGAATCTTCATTCAGATCTTCAATTTCTGCCTCATCAAGTATTTCCATATCCATGGTTTCTTCTGCCTGATCTCTTAGCATCGTCTTGACCTGCAGCCTGGTACAGTGATAATCTCCCTCCCAATTTCTGCGGAAAGTTCCCCCGAACAGATCATCATTAATGTATACCGGCTTTTGCTCCCTTTTTGCACTTGGAACCCATATTACCATGATTACATCATCTGTATCGTTCACCGAAAAAGTTTCCACATCGTCATCCTTTAGAAGATTGATACTTACCTTTTTGCGGTTGTTAAGGGTATCCCAAAAAATCTTTTTCAGCTTTGACGCATTTTTCAATCCTGTTGTATGCCAATTACCATCTTTGTCCTCTTTTACGCCAAGGATGATAACTCCGCCATAGCAGTTGGCAAAGGCAGAGTAAGTATCCCATAAGCTATTGGGCAGACCACCCTCTGCTTTCTTTACTTCCCTGCGATTGTCCTCTTTGTAGGAATCAAATTTTGACAAATCGAATAACTCTTCCATTACTGCTCCTTACTTTAAAATCCCTTATATATTTGCAAAATATAGGTTTCTGTCTCTGCTGCTTTCATTTAGTCCAAGCTTATTAATTTTTCCATCTTTTCTTTCTGCACTAACCAGGCAACACCATAGTTGAATTAGCAACCCTATTTTCTTTCGTCACGGGAGTTGTATAGTATCTTTGTTCAATCCCCCAGAGTAAAAATTTCATATCTTCTTCATTGCCAATGGTAAAAATTCCTTTTTTCGTCTCATATTGTAAGTCCGAATAATTTTTGTAATTCCTTTGACAATATCTGAACAATGGATTTTCGCCACCCCTTTTCATTTTCTGACAATATATCTCTTCACCAATTTCCCAATAAAGGTTAATGGTTTCCGTAATTACCATTTTTATTGCCTGAAATTGTTTCTTATGAATCAATTCCTTAATTTCATTTACAAAAGGCTGATATATAATAACATCCATATCCATCATATCCTTTCAACCCTCGCACCACTGGTGCGAGAATTAATGACACTATTAGTGATTATTCTTCTTAATACTCATAAAAGAAATAACTTCCACTTTTTAAAAGCGTGAATCAATCATTAGAACATTTTTTCCATCCATTACGAATCAATTCATCCACTTTCGGTAAAGCATATTTCAAAAGTTTATCCGCAAGTGTAATTGTCCCTGCTGGCAGCAAAATACTGTTTTCACACCACATCGCCGTATATGTAGCAATCTTACATTTTTTGTTTCGCATCGCAACAAAATGATGTATCCCATCCCCAACTATTTTATATTCCGCTCCCAAAGCATTTAATGGTTCCAGCAATTTTTCCTGTTTATCATAAGATAATTCTGGCGGAAGATTAGAATTTTCGCACCATTCCGACAGTTCTAGTTCTGCAAAACGGTCTAACAAGCTATGAACTCGTTGATTCCAGTAATAATGTAGAACAATACCCTGCTCCACTAGAAAGACTATCAAACAAAAAGACATCTACATACGCTTTAAAACCATCTTCGGAATATTGCAATCGATATCCGCTTTTGATTTCATTGAATTCAATCTCCAGCAAGCATCCTCCTGCCAAAGTCATGGCCTCCGCTAAAGTCTGTCCAGCTCTTCGTATCCAAAGCCCGCCAGAATTTACATTTATTTGTTTCGCATCAAGGGTAATCTCATATACGCCCATGTCTATTCTAAACTGATTACCCAGATAAGTGTTTACAACCTTTCCTGCCCCATAATGTCAGCTATAATTTGTGTACGGAGGCGATACAGTTTATTTATTTTCCTAAGAATCTCTTCATCATCCCCGGGCACCACAGCCCCACAATCTTTACAGACCATTTTGTAGGGAGTTTGTTCCGTATAACTGTAAAAGTCAGGTTATCGCCTTTTGCGTTATCCAAAGTGTCTCATCTTTTATATACTCATTAACAGATACGCCGCCAGCATCAGTAAACTAATGCTAAAAGCTATCTAATCCAGCCTTGCAAATCTCAGAATTTAGAGTTTTTTTGATATATCTAAAAAGCCCAAAAAGTTTTCCACAGTACAATCCGTGGGTGCCTTTTGAATAATATTAAATAGCTTCACAATTCTGGACACTATCTTCTTTTTCTTAGTGACAATTTTATCATATTTAATATTAAAAAGCATTGCCCATAAGAAATAGTAGTTTTGATCTGTTTTATATTGTGTCCCTTTTTGGGAATGGTTAAATAAATTTCGAATTTTGTTATTATCATTATCTATCAATTCTAGGATTTTTTCAGCAAAAATTTCAACATTTTTTAAAGATTCTACAAAAATCCTCGGATTTCTGTTAGATAGCTCACCAAGTACCTTAGTTACATTATCTTTACTCATTATACGAGCACAAAATCTGTCATCCCTCTTATAAATATTTAATACATTAATAATATCTGTATGTGGTTGTCTCATTCTATAATCAAGATATGCCAATGATGTAATCAATTCTTCCAATTTCATTCTGTTATCTCTTGCTTTAAATACTCTTTTTTCATATTTTTCTGCTAGTTCTTTTACCTTAATAACAATTTCTTTATCGACATATGCATTCCACATTTCAAACGTATTTTCTTTAATCGGATAAGGTTTCGTATTTAGTCTCAAGAACAAATCAATTTGACTAAACTCCGGGTTTTGCTCATTGTCTATTTCAACTATATCCATTGGAAATTCTAAAATCTTGTCTTCAAATTCAGAATTAATACTATCAATCGTCTTTCCATTTAGTTCCGAAAGAATTCTCAGTTTAGAGAGCCGAAATTTATCTTTATCAGAACATACATTTTCTCCTCGCTCATTAATGTAAGTTCTTCCTAAAAATCCTAATATAGTTAACAGTCTTTGCTGACCATCTACTACTTCTTTTACCTTATCCTCACGTTTATATACAAAAATTGGAGGAATATTAATACCCAACATAATGCTTTCCATTAAATATGAAGCTTTTGTAATATTTTTCACTTCAGAACGTTGATACTCCGGTCGGATTAAAAATCTTGACTTCTTCATCTCTGAAATTACATCCTCAATTGTCAAAGTTTCCGGTAATGGTTTATTAATCTTATAATGTTTTATTTGTTCGTTTTCATTTCTTTGTGTCATTATTTGTCTATGTGAATCTGAATTTTTCATATATTTTTGGAACTTTATATCAAAAACATTTTCAAAAATATTAGCTAAAAAATTATATCTATTATTTACAGCCGAATAATAGTGACTTCCTGTCATCTCAAAAATCATCTCTACATTATGCTGATCATTATTTATAATATTTTTCCAAATTTTATTATTATTTTCCGCTTCAGAAATACATCTAAAAACTTCGTCTATTTTTTCATCAGTTATATTAATCTCATTTTGTAAAAGTATGTCTATACCCCAATAGAGAACCTCGTAAAATAACTTATTCTTACACAAAAGAGGGTGATTCGTTTGACAATTCCTATAAAACCTTCTCAAATAACTTATAACTAAATAAAAGTTTTCTAATTTTTCTTGTATATTACTATTTCTTATAATTATATTATAATACTGACTTGTAATTTCTGTTCTCGAACGTCCTTGTGAATAACTATAAATAGGTATAGAAGACATTACTACTAAATTTCTGGCGATAGAAACTAAAATATTAATTTTATCGCGTTTTTTACATTTTTCCTTACTTACAGGCAAAATCGTATCACTCAAAAACAAATAAAGTCTATCGTCGTCATATAATTTATTATATAACAGTTTCGAGAATGCATCTGTAATATATGCTGCTCTATCTATATCGTACTTCTGCAGCGGTGTAATTCCCGAATTATATCTGCGAAAAATCTCCTTCTTTATTTTGTCTTCCTTCTCATCATCTAAACTAGGCTCATCGACAACATTAAACTGTAAAATTCTGATTCTTGTTGCCTCAAATAGCTCCCTTGTTTCTTCATCTAATTGGCTATACTTTTTATTTGCAAGAATTTTTAAACTATGTAACCCTTTTTCTTTTAAAATAAGTTTATCATTTAAAAATCTCTCAATTGTCTCATATCTCTGTCGTCCATCAATTACTTCATTCTTATCTTTAGTTTGAAATAAAACTAATGGTGGCACCTCTGTTCCCAACAATATACTTTCAATAAAATAGGTAGCTTTCTCTTCATCCCAAACATAATTTCTTTGAAAATAGGGTTTATAGTTTATTTTTCCTGCATATCTGTGATTTAAAAAAATCGAAGATATTTTTTTGACAATATTATCAATCTTTAACTTTTCTTTAAAAATGTCGGTAATATCCGAATAATCCAATTGTATAGCTGTCATTTTTTCTCCTTATCTATTGCTGTATAAAATTTTTACTCTATTATTTCTCTTTCAACCATCTTCTTTTTTTCAAATCCTTTAATAGAATTTGAAATTACCGACCCTTGATAAAAAAATTCATTATTATAAGCTTGTCTCATTTTTACCAATCCATCTAAAGCAAATCTAAAAACGTACTGCCATGATACATTATCAAAAGCTGACGTAATCTGATGTAATGCTGGAATCCATTCATATATATACCGGCATTCATCATAAATACTTACATCGGTAAACATATTTGTGTATTTAGCTTTATATTGAAATCTTCTGCTTTGTAAAACATTATAATGCAGAGGATATGATAGCTGATTTATAATTACATCAAATAACATATTGCTATGGGGTCTGTCCAAAAAACGATAAACCTTGTCTCCTTCTTCAAAATATGATTCAATGGCTTTAACATTCTCTTGTAAACAGATCTTTTTCTTTCTTAATAATACAACTATTTTTAGCCCTAAAATTAGACTTTCAAAATTGATCAGTTCTTTTAGAAAGATATTATTTCTCTCTCCTAATTGATTTTTAGTAGCTAAATATTTCATTGCAAAAAAATAGCTTGCCAAAGAATTTCCTTTCGATAACTTCAAAATGTCTTCAATACTTATATTATGAATAAGGTTCTTATCAAATATCTGATTTAAATATGGATTCTCTGCAAATCGTTGTAATGGTATTATAATTGCTGGTATATCCCTAAGCAATGCAGAAATAAATTCACTATAATAATATTTAAAATTTGTTTCAACTTCATTTTTATATTCAATATATTCTAAATTAGCAATTCCATGCTTATCAAAGGTAATATCTAAATAAGGATATTTCTTAAAAAATAGGTATTGGCTTATGAGATCACAAAATCCAGCAATAGATTCTTTATTAATATCCGGTTCTGCAAAATTTGATATAAAGACTCCTGGGGAATTTAATCTATGATATTGACACGCAGTAGCAATACATCTGAGGGCATGTTGCGATGATGGTATACTTCCACAAGCATCTATATAAATTATATCAAACTTTTTAGGAGTCTGCTGGAAAAAGGTTTCTATATTTTGCTTAATAATTCTTGGTTGTGGAAATTCTCCAACTCTATATGCTGTAATAGCTTTTTTATATGAATCTTTATTTATTTCAAATCCCCATATATTTTGTGGCAAAATCCCCATCCCTAAAAATTCCCGGAAATCATTTTCTGGTTCAGGTCCACTCAAATATGCGATCGTTAAATCTTCTGGACGTTTATTACCAATATAAGAATCATGCAATCTCTCCCAATTCGTAATATAAGACACATCAATCTTTTGAGTTTCTACCTTATTTAGACTATGCTCTTCGGAAAGATTATAAAAATCATATATATTTCGAACATAGTTCCGCTCCACACAGCATGCACGCTCCCTTTCAGAAGTCATCAATTTAATCGCATATGAGATTGTTTTATGACGAATTATCTTTTTTGAGGATTGATTGTATGTATAATCATTTTTATTTGACATATTATCCCCACGACTTTCCTTAAATTTTCCTTTTATTTTATCATATTTATAAACCAATATCAAGGGTTTAAGAACATTTGTTCTTTTTAATTGCATAAATTCTCTACAAATGGTATCTTTTAGATGATATCTTATCATATTTTAATTCAAAATCACATTATTACCATTTTATTATAAATCAATTCTATATTTCTTATATAATTTACACTTACATACCTCAGATACCTTATAGCAATTTCCCTTGTTAGATTCTTACAGCATAAAACCTCTACATCTCCAATCCCTTTCCTCATTACTTCCAAAACTTTCTTGTTTAACTCTTCAACTGTTATTTTATGTGTCGAGCATCCCTTTCCTTTTTTATTCTTTCCGCACATATAATACAAATATGTCCGCCCTCTGGTTGATACCGACTTCTCCACCAAAAAACTGCCACACTCCTTACACACCGCAATTCCAACCAATGCACTTATTTCCATACGTTTTCCAACCACTCTTGTATTTAGCGTCAACATTCGTCTTGCTATTTCTAACTCTTCCTTAGCTATAGCATTGTATCTTTCATTTCCATAAACTGGATCAGACAATATCTTTCTTATTTCTGCCAAAGACCACCCTACTATCTTATCTTTCTTATATTTGGCCGGATACTCAATCCCCTGAGATTCTATAACATTCTTGATCTGCTCCAGACTCATTCCATCAAGACATAAACTGAACATCAATTTCACTGATTCCATTTTTTCATGATCCATTACCACTACATCATACTTTTCATGTCTCATAAATCCATATGGGATTTTTTCTGTAAATTTTCCGTTCATATAAACTCTCTCCATTCGTAAAATATTCATACTGCCAGTTTAAACATTGTCTAAAACCGTCTAAATTCATCCTGAATTATTCACGGCACAGCCATGAAAGTGGCTGAAAGCTGCATAGTTACCGTGTTTTAACTGAATATTGCTTTTCACCTATCAAGTGAATGAAAAAAGAGCATCCATCTGTGGTAAAATTAAGGTGTTCAAGACTTAATAGAAACCAACAAAGGAGCCCTTTATGAGTATTGTAAACACCTTACCACTAGAAAGCAATAGACAGATTAAAATAAATTTTGATGGTGGAGATTTGTCCTCCGATGCAGGCTTACTTCTCATCAAAGAATTCGTAAGCAAACTTGGTATTGATAAGCTTTTAGGCAAAGCTTTCAAGACCAATGATCCTGCATTATTCAGATACCATACGGATCAGGAAAACCTGCTCCAAATGATATATATGATCATTGCCGGTTATTTCGAAGATGATGCTTCCGATGAACTGACGAACGACCCCGTATTCAAGTCCATACTTGAAAAAGATGCCCTTGCATCACAGCCTACTGTTTCAAGATTCTTTAACCGTATGGATGAAGATACCTTAAACCAGTTCCTTGCGATTGGCAGAGTACTTCGTAAGAAAGTTTACAGTTTTCAGATGCCTCAGGCTGTTATTCTGGATCTGGATTCCACTCTTCTTGATGCATACGGGAGACAGGAAGGCAGAGCCTTTAACTTTCATTATCAAAGCAATGGTTATCATCCACTTGTCTGTTATGATGGAATGACCGGGGATCTGATAAAAATCCAGCTTCGTGATGGAACACAGTATTCCTGTACCGGAGTGGTTGACTTTCTGCAGCCGATACTGGATGAATACCTGAATGATTATCCTGCAATCCATATCCTGCTTCGTGGTGACAGCGGTTTCGCTACGCCTAATCTTTATAAGCAGTGTGAGGAAAACGGCACAAGCTATGTGATTCGGCTGAAGGAAAATGGCATCCTCCGCGGAAAAGCATCCCATCTTGTGGATGAACTTGATGAAATCACCAAAAATAACAAAGTGGATTATGCGGTAGTTTATGGTGAATTCATGTACAAAGCAGGTTCATGGCCTTATGAAAGGCGCGTGGTATGCAAGGTTGAAAAGCCGGAAAACCAAATGGTTTACATGTACACATTTGTTGTCACAAACATGGATTCCGCACCAGAGTATCTCATCAAATTTTACTGCAAGAGAGGGCTGATGGAAAACTTCATCAAAGAAAGCAAATCCGGTTTTGATTTCGCGTCCGTAAGCAGTCATACCAGAATGGTAAATGCCAACAGACTTCAGGTACACGCTCTTACGTATAACATATTTAATTGGTTTAGACGATTGGCGTTATCAGCAAACATGCGAAAGCAACGCATTGATACCGTCCGTTTAAAACTGCTGAAGATTGCTGCAAAAGTAGTTCGTTCAGCAAGATATATCACATTCAAGCTGTGTAGCAGCTGCCCTTATAAGAATGAATTCTATGAAACGCTTTCCAATATCGGTAAGCTGAATGTACAGCTGGAGTAGCAACTATTAACGAATCTTGACAGCTTAACAACCGCTCTGAACTCTGCCAGGGGGATTCTATACCCTTTTAACAGGTTAATTGAGTGATGTCTGGGCGGCATGGCTCAATTTTTAGATTCATGGTGCAGTTATCAGTTCAGATACTGTTCCGTGAATAATTCAGGTTTAATGTTTCTCTTATCAAATTTTCCTCGCCTCCATAACCGCCATTTTGTCAACTCTTACTTTCTGTCCAATGTATCAAATCTCCCTCAACCTCAAAATAGATATATCTGCTACTTTTCTTTGACGGGTTGTCCGTATCAACTCCGTATTTTGCCTTTATGTACGGTTTCCATTTCCAAAAATTTTTAATGGAAATTTTTAACCTTGTGTATGTCTTTCCGTCTTTTTCAAATAATGTCATATCCATGCAATTACCTCACTTTCTTAGCCTCTGCTACTGCCTGTCTGTCAACATCATTATTATGTTTTGATTTGTCATGCCCCTTAACCCAAATAAACTTAATATTCGCAAACTTCCCTTTCTCTGCCATAAGTTCCTGCCATAACTCCACATTCTTCTTAATCTTAAAATTCCCATTCAGCGTTTCAACAACATATTTGCTATCTGAAAACACTTCCACCGGAATAGACTTGTCCGTTATGGCTCTCATGGCTTGCAGTACGGCGGTCATTTCCATAACATTATTTGTCTTTCCCTTATCGCCGCCTGATTTTATTTTCTCATGCCCTCGGTAAATCAGCTTGCAAGCCCAACCGCAGCCGCTGTCAGAACTTCCGTTGTTTAGGGCTGAACCATCGGTGTAGACTGTGATTTTATCCATGAATATACCTCCTGTTCCACGCTTGAATTGCTAACAAATCATGCTTTCTTAATTCCTCTACCCATCCTTTTTCGTAAACAATATCGAATATAATTGGTTTTCCCCTTGAATGACATTTATTGCAAACCGCATATCTGCTAATCTTGATTTTCTTTATGCCAAAATCATTTTGCCCTATAAACCTAACTTGCCGACCGTTTATAGAGATATTTTCATGTCCACAAAACGGACAAGGTAGTAATTTTTCTGTATCATTCATTCCTCATATCCTCCAATCTTTCCTTATACTTCTCTGGCATTGGTATGCCCTCGCGTTTCATCTCCAACGCCTTAATTTCGCCTTGTTTCCTCTCATTGGCACTTTCTATGGCTTGCTGTCTTTTCTCGACTATTTGGGACGAATACGAGCCGGCATTTACCTTTTCAATGAGCTGTCTGACATTTTGTGGCATTTTTTGAAGTTCCTCATGGCGTTTCAGTTCTGCCTTGTATGCTCTTTGAAAATTCGACATTACAACCTCAAGATTAAGGTTTTCTGTCATTGCCCATTCTCGTAAGCTGTCTGGAAGTCCTACTGCTTTTTGAACTAATGGAGGTAACTTCTCAAACTCTGAAACGGAATTATATGTGCTGTTTCGGATTGCCTTGCTGACAAGTGACCATGCCTCCATTTCGTTTAGTTCCTGTGGGGCGGTCATGGTATGTATTTTGCTGACCAATTTGCCGATGCTTGGAGCAAATCCGCTTTCATCAGATAGTATATATGCCTTTAACGCAATTGAAACCTCTTGGTAACTGTATTCCTCCAACATCATGTGCCACACATCAACCGTTTCAGAAATGTCATTCGGCTTGTAGTTCGGGTAGCTGTCAACCATGATACGAATAATTTTTACTGTTTCTTCTCGTGTCAATCAGTTTCCCTCCTTAATTCTTTCGGAAACTCCTGTATAAGTGGTTCGCCCCATATATCCGCAAGACTGGATTTCATGAAAACCGGAATATCTGATTTTCTGCATTCGTTTACAATATCCTCAATCCATTTTCTTTCCGGCACAACCTTATTTTTTCTGCGTCCAGTTTCCGCCCCGATAATTACCCAATCAATCCCTTTAATATGAAATTCTTTGAACGGCTCTAATAACGGTTCAATACTAATAAAAGTTTTGATTGAATGATGTGTCGAAAAGTCACATTTATTCCCCATCGGGCCAGTCTGTGACCAACCAAACCACATATTAGGCGGCATATATCGGTCGGGAATTTTTTCATACCGTTTTGTGTTCTTTGTTAGAAATAGATAATTGTGCTGCGGTGCTTTCTCGCAAGCCTTAAAAATTTCCTCAATCCAACTATCCGGCACCCAATCGCCGAACAAATCCGCCATAGAGCATACAAAGATGTTTCTGCCTTTCTTGCCTATATAGTCGTTTAGGCGGTAACGGTGAAGTGTCGGGTCAAAATAAAATGGATATGGAGCATTCCTTACCGTACTCCCATCATCAGAGTACCATTTATACGGATAGTCAAGCACATGGTTTTGACCGTTTTCCTCTCCTTCAAAAGTCCATAATGCTTCGCCCTCATAACTCGTTTCTCCGTCATTTGCCCCGCCAAATCTCTTTGCTATCCCTCTTGCATAGCAGTATTCGCACCCATGCAGACAGCCAGTAACCGGATTCCATGTGCTGTCGCACCAATCTATTTTTGTTTTATTCATAATCAAATCCTCCTATACTTTGCTCCAATCAATTCCGCCTTTTCCAAACAACTGTTTGTTGTTATCCTCTTTCAGCTCATACAAATCCTGCCAACAATGAAATATCGACTGCTCCAAAATTTTTATCGCCAAATCATTATCTCCACCCGATAACTTTTGTAAGCTGTTCATTGCCCTTGTGATTGCCCTATCGGTCATGGGTTTTTTAATGCTCTTTCGCATTTTCATAAAGTCAAGAAACGCTTGGTTGAGTTTTTCATCGTTTGGATAATATACTTTTCCTTTTGGTTTTTCCTCTGTCAATTCTATGCTCTGCTTTTGGCTTGTTTCCGTCTGTAATTCGTCATCTTCCTTGGTTCGTTTTTGGTTCGTTTTTGGTTCGTTTTTGGTTCGTTTACTATCATAAAATCCAGTATTTATAGGCTTTATCTTGGTTCGTTTTTGGTTCATTCTTGGTTCAATTATGGTTCGCTCTTCCAATTCTGACAAAAAAGAGTTTACTCTTCTTCCACTCCACCCCCATCGGTTTTCCAGTGTTCTTCTTGTGGTTTCAAATTCTCCCCCGCTTTCATCTGCCATGTTCAGAATGTCTATGTATGCGTCAAGTTTTGAATATGGCTTGTCCTTTGATTCCTCTATTAAATATGTAGGAATAGTCACAAACTCCTGCAATGCAATCAACTCCTTTAAGGTAAGTAATGGGCTTTTCAAAGCTCATGGCCCATTTGTTCTTCTATAAATATTTTTGCTTTTCTTAATCCCGCATTCTTGCCTTTGGAATATGTGTCTTTGACAATAACACCGTCTATTTCATTTTCTATTTGTTCAATCGCTTTCTTTCCGTCAATCCACCCACCGCCATTCTCCATATTCGCCGCTTGCAGTTTTGCGGATAAGGATTCTATGATATCGGCGGCTTGACGCATAATTTCTTCTGCCGCATATCGTTTTTCCTCGTGTAATACGCTCACCATATTCCGAATTTCCTTTACCTGTTTACTTATCATAGACATCTCAAAATCCTCCTGTCATCACTTGATATCTTTAAAATTTGTTGAACAATCTGCAAGATTTGGAATATTAACTTTAGGAATCGATTCTCCACCCTTTTTAAACAGCTTTTTAAGCAGTTCCGTTACCATTGGAGAACTTACCAAAATTTGTATTTCTGGTTCTTTTTTCATTACTGCAATACCCTCCTATATCAATCCCTCATTCATCTTTTCAAGGCTGATTTTTATTCCGTCAACTTTTCCGTTTCTTATGCTCTGAACATCTGCAATCGCAAGATAGGACTTGTCGAAATCCGTCTTATTAATCAAAAATGCAAAGCATAATCCCTCGTCTTTCAACGCCTTTTTCAAAAGGTCAATGTGTAATGATATGTACTGTTTCTGTTCTTCGCTCATAAAATCCTCCTTAATGCTGATATTTTTCTTTCGGAAATACTTCTTCAATGTCAAGATAATCTCCTACCGCCTCGTACAAATCAATGCAGATGCAATCTTCCTGCATATTCGCATCAAATCCTCCATCGTCAAACATTCCGTTTCCGAAAATATTCTTTAAGTCTGTCATAAAATCATTAAGTCAAAGATAGCTTACCCATACACAAAATTCCCCTGTGCTTATCCAACCAAATTCTTCTACATACGGAAAACCGCAACCATCGCCCTCCATGATTATTTTATAAAGTTCAAGTCCATAGTTTTTATCGCTCATTTCCTCAATCCTTTCTCTCCAAATTTCCGCACCTATTCAGACCAATCAATGGCTTGTCCACATACAGAACAATATTTCTGACCTGCATATAAAATCTCGTTTTGTTCTTTATCCTCATAACATTTAGGGCAACCGTTCCTCTCCATGTTATTAAAATCAATGTAAATATGCGGTCTTTTCGGAATTTCTTTTCTCAAATTCTGTATTGCAATATGTAATGCTTCTTTTCTATCCAACAAACTATTACCATGAACGCTATTGCTTTGCGTTGCGCTTATCGCTCTTAACCATTCAATCGCTTTCTGATTATCCATTTCCTTTCCTTTCCCAACAAGTGAAGAACAATGTTTGAATATATTTATGCTTTTTATTACAAGTAAAACTGTTAGAATTATTATGCTTGCAGTTCAAGCATGATTTTCTTCTTATTCTTGCTGTAATAACTTGAATTTTAGCCAATATTCCCCAAATCATTTATACACTCCTCTGCCTTTCCATTGCCTCCCGGAATTCCTCAACTGTGCCGATTGCTCGGTACTGCTGTAATTCTTCTAATAAATCAAGTGTTGCATTATCTACTTGATATTGCTTTTCGCTTTCATCTCCACCAAGTTCATTCTTTTTGTAAAGGTATTTAATTACACCGTCTAAATTCCATTTTGTTATTTTTGTTTCATTCTCCGTCATTCCGCTACCTCCTTATAAGGAACATGATATTTTGGCTTGTTTACCGCCTTGTCGTCTATGTAGACATCTGCAAATACTTTTCTGCTCTCACTGCCCCAATACTTCACCATTTCCGGCAGATTTTCATTCACAGCATCAAATTCCAAGCCGTAGGATTTGCACCATTCAACCGCCTCTTGCAACCGTTCACCAACTCTGCAAGTCCACAGAATGATTTTATTTCCTTGTTTCCTGCGTTTGATTAAATGGTTTATCAGTGCCATGTTCGGACTGCCTATGCCGGGGAATATGCTTTCACATAGAGTTCCGTCAAAATCTACTGCATAGATTGTATATTTTCTATTCATCTTCCATCTCCAATTTGCTACTTCTAACCTCATAATCAGTGTAGACGGAATATAACTGACAATAATAATTACAGTATGTCCTTTCTCCGTCTGTCTTTTCGGGACATTTGCCATTTAAGATATGGCAATATGTAGGCTCGTTCTCTGTCGCATATTTGCTCATTTCTCAACCTCCATAATTTTCTTCATTCAGCAATTCATTAAACTTCTCCAACTGTTTCTGCGACACCTTATTTCCCTGCTTTTCGTCTTTCAGTCTTACAGTCAAGTGCTTGCTGATAATCGCTGATAACTCCCTTGCAAGTGACTTCTTTCCAGCTTGTATGCCCTGTCTGTATGTTTTTGGCGGCTTGTAATCGCCAGTTACTTTTTTCCCTTCCCCTTGACTTCCTGCTGTCACGTTGTACATTTGAAATCCCGCGTCAGCTAATTGCTTTATTCGCTCAACCTCTTTTTCATCAAGCACCTTTCTGTCGCAAGTTTCAAACCACAATTTCCACCCATGCGGATTTTTCTCATTATAAAACCCATGCTTTTTGAGGCTCAACGCTATATGGTCGTATTCCGCCAAGTGTGAGGCACATCTTTCGCATAATTTGACTGCCTGCCCACAATATGCCCTCCGTATACCTGCTTCGTCTATTCTCCAAAACACATAGATACCGCTTGAATATGGAATGTTGGGGCAGATTTTCTTGATTCTTCCCTCTCGTTCCGCTTTATTTGCATAAATCTGTTTATAGTTTGGCTTGCTCAATTTTTCTCACCTCTTTTTTGTTATCAGCCTTTTCTAAAATCTCTCCTATTTGAGCAACCGTCGTCTTTTTGTCAAATTCAAAAGTTACTTCAAACAATAAATCGTTCTCAAACATTGTTCTTGCCTGCACCGTACATTTGTTTCCGTCAAATGATATTCCCTTGAATCTCGTACAATAGTTTGTATATTCAAACGCTTTCAGCACTTTTTGATATGTTTTATATTGCAATCCTTCCAAAATCTCATATCCTAATTTTTCTTTATTTATTTTGTAAAAACCCTCATTGTAATAATTGCATAGTTTTTCGCTCCCGATTTTGCGGATAACAACGCAATCTTCTTTTACCTCATGTACAAAACCAACGGAATAATCATTTGGATATATTGATGTTGCTGCAAATACCAAATCGCCTTTATTCAGTTTCGATGGATTCATCATACAGTTTTCAATATAATCATCTCTTTTTTCATCAAAACCATATAGAAGTCCTGGAATAACATAGGAGATTATTGCGGACAAAATTCTTTCTTTATCAGTCAATTCTAATCACCTCTTTCTCGTCAAGGTTCGAATTGACCGCAAGCAGACGCTTTTTGTTCTTCTGCTCGATGGCTTTCGCTTTTGCTATGTTCTGTCGGTTGTTCAATGGTTATCGCCGCCTTCCCAATTATCAAAAGTGGATATTTCTGTTAATGCAACAATGTTTTCCCCCATTGTTTTAACTGTATCGGTAATGGGGTAACCATTCGCCTTTGCATAATCGCAAATGGTACAAATAATATATGTAATAAAATCTGTTTCTGATAAAGTGTTGATTTCTTCTTTGCTCATTCTGCACCACACTCCTTTACATCGCTCTCCAACATATCCGCCCTGATAAGTTTATATATAATATCTAAGTAATCCCTCTGGTCGCTGTATCTGCAATTTGCATTTTTATGTATTCTTGGGTCGTCATCTTTCCAATCATTAACCGCAAAACATACATCGCTTACAAAAAGCATTTTTACGCCACTTGAAACGCAAAGATAATAACACTCACTATCTCCGTATGGTTTCCTACATTTCTTGAAACCAAATTTTTCAAATTCTTTTGCCTTTACTTTTGGTATTAACATTCCCTCAACCTCCCATAAAATCAAATAAATTCATCTGTGCCAATTCTCTGTCAAGACGTTCTTTTGACAGTTTGTAATAATGTTCGTCAAGTTCAAATCCGACAAACTTATGATTGGTATTCCTGCAAGCGATAAGTCTACTTGCAGAGCCAACATGAGTATCAAGAATAATATCTCCCACTTTGGCATATCTTGTTAAAATCCATTCATATAGGGCGACTGGCTTTTGCGTTGGGTGTATGCGTTTCTCGTTCAACTTTTTATTTCCTTGCTGTACCGTACCTTCAGCAATAGACTTTCCTTGAAACATTCCACGCCACATATAACGAAATATATCAACTCGGTTATTTAGACTGCAGTATGCGATTTCTGCGTCTGATTGGTCGCTGCCTTCATTACATTTATCCCAAATTATCCTTCCACCAGCAAGCGGATAATCAAAGTAATTTACGCCCCAAATGATTTGGTGTTTGGAAACTCTTAGTAGCTCGTCAAAATATTCCTTTCCTGCAGGTTCATTGTCCCAACCTCGATTTTCATATTGACCGTCGGGAACATATATCTTGCTACCGTTCTTCTGCTTAACATAACCGCTACGGTTACGTCCTCCGTGTTCTTTTCTGCCATATTCAGGGTCAACCACCGCCAAATCGAAATACTTATCAGGAAATTGTTTCATTCCTATCATGCAGTCACAATTCACATAAATACTTGTCGGGTGTTCTAAGTCAAATTCTGTTCCGCAAATGTTTATCATTTAATTTACACCTCATTTCCCCAACAATCCCAACCGTCAAACTCCTGCCTTGCAAACAATTCAATGCGTGGCATATAACCGCAAATATTTACAATGTTTTCTCGTACAATATCTGGCTTTCTACTGTGTTCTCTTGGCGGTTCTAAAATACTGCAACCGATATTCCGCACAAGCGGCTTTATTCTGTTTTTCATGCCATGTTTTACGCCGATAAGGCATAATTCGTTGTTCTGTCTTGTATAATATCCACAACCGATTTTAGGTGTTCCGTCTGCTTTTGTTTTGCACCAGTCAAAACCTAATCCGTAATACTCGAAGCCCCATGATTTTATGACTTTTAGGCTGTCCTCCAAACAAGGAAAGCATATCCATATAAATAAAATAACGTTGTCTGCTGATATTCCCCTTACTGGAAGATTGCATATTTCATCAGTAGCCATTGAAGGATAATGCTTTTCGTTATTTCTTGCCTTTGTTCCGCTTTTTGTATTTCTCCACGGAGGGTCAGCATAAATTATCTGATACTTGTTTTCTGTATTAAAAATATCTACTTCATTCTTCCGACTGGAGTAAAGACGTCTTTTTCCCGGGAAACCTCCATTACCTCCAATCCTTAAATTTAAAATCTTAATGATATAACTTCCTTTTCCTTTGTGAAACTATTAAGTTTATTAATGACTTCTTGCAAGCTGTCAGTATAAAAATAATTGGCTATGCTCCATTCATCGCCATAATTGAAGCACTCATGTATGTACCATTTTCCTTTATCCCTGTCCGTATTGCAGATTCTGTATTGACTGTTTCCTATTTTTCTGTCTCTGTTGTATTCGCTAAAATTTTCAAGGGTAATCATTCTCAACCTCCATTCCTCGTCAATTCCTCATAGCGCTTTTGAAAGCGGATGAAATCATCTGTATTTCCTCCGTTGTCTGGATGGGCGTGTTTCATGGCGTATCGCACAGCGTCTATTTCATCTTGCGAAACGCTCTTTTTCACGCTTTGAAACGGATTATAATATTTTGCGTTTCTCGCCATTCCCTCAATCACTTCATTGTTGTGCTTTATGATAGAATTTGCTGTGCCTAATTGGCATTTCAGCAACGCAACCTCGCTTTCCAACTGCTTTTTATGTAATATGGCATTTATTACTTTCAAGATAAATTCAAGTACCTCTGAAATTACCATAATGCCAACGATTATTAAAAATGCTTTCATGTTCACGCTCCAATCAATTAAAAGGTAATTCCTCGTCAATTCCGTCTGGTATATTCATCCACTCTCCATCAGAATTATTTGCCTGTTGCGGTCTTTCGCTCTGGCTTGCGTTCTTGCTCTCGGCAAACTCGCAACTTTCCACGACGCAATCATTTGTATAGACTTTCTGACCGTCACGATTGGTATAGCTCCCAGACTGCCATCTGCCCTCAACCAAAATCTTTATACCCTTGTGCAGATATTTTTCCACAAATTCTCCATTCTTCCCAAATGCGATACAGTTAATAAAATCTGCGTTCGGCTCGTTGTCACGCTTGAATTTTCGGTCAACCGCCAGCGTGTACCTTGCCATCGTCATTGCGTTTTCGCCTTGCGAATATCTTACTTCGGGGTCGCGCACCAAACGCCCCATAAGGATTACTTTATTCATTGTCTTTGCCCTCACTTTCTAATTGTTCAATCTTTTCGCATAAACTCATAGGCTCATGGTTTTTCTTTGGATATTGCTGATAAATGGCACTTTCAGCGTCATAGTATTGTTTTTGATACTTAATCGCAAGCCTTAACGGAATATCTTTATGTTTGCCTGTTATTGTGCATTTTGATTTATCTGGATACTCAAAAAATATTTTCCACATTTCCCTCCATCTCCTTTCCCTAACAAAACGGCAATTCATTTTCAAACCTGTAATTCTGCACCACCGACACGAAATCGGCATGACTTTCATATAGGAATTGCGCGATTTCATCTGGCGTTGGTTCGATGGTGCATTCCTTTTCTGCAATTACTATTTTAGGTGTCAGTTTCGGTTCTCCGTACATATCCCCATCTTTAATCGCCCTCATAAGCCAGTATTTTTCAAGCAACTTGTTTTCCTCATGTTTTACGGTCACGTTATGTAACATTGATTTTTTCTCGCTTTCTAATAATTTTCTTAATCTCAAAATTTCTTCTTCAACATCTTTCTGCTTTTCTCCTGTAATTTTGCTGATTTTATTTCCTAAATCCTTTATCATCTTGTCAAGCTGTGGAATATTTTCAGTTGCCATTCTTCCCCTCCATCTCTTTCAACGCCTGTTCTGCGGCTGATTTTGTGAGAAAAACGGTTTTGCCTATATCCTCAATAGTCCATTCATTTTCCAAATCGTCAATAATTACTGTTCCGTCTTTGAATGTATATATTTCAACCACTTCAAAAACTGCAATCATTTTTGTGTATTGGTTTGGACAATATAATTTATCCCCAACCTTACAAGGAAACATTTCCTCATGCTTCTTAATCCTCTCATACGCCTTTTGCAGTAAGTCCTTGCATATCAGCTTCGTTTCGGGATTATGATATTGGCAATATCCGCAACTTTCATCTTCCAAACAATGCCTTAATTCCTCCGACAATTTCTTTTCTGTCATAGGTTCTCCTTTCTAGTCGGTTAATCAGTTAAAATCAAAAACCGATATTCTTCTTTCCTCAATCCCTATTGTTTTCCTGTTCCAAGGAAATTTAACTTTGTCCTGCTTTTCGTAATAATCATTACATTTATGGCAAACTCCAATTTCACTATCCCACGGCTTTAAGTTCATTCTTGCACCGCAACAATCGCAATAATCAAGGCTATCCATTTTCCGAAACTCTGCAACCTCGGCACGTTGTTTCTTATCTCCAACAGCTATTAAAGATTTCCTTTGGTGGTCTAAGTCAAATTCATCATCTGACCGTATCTGCCGAAAATCTTTCAAATACCACGGAAATTTAGCTCTTGCAAGCATTGATAGTGTCAAAACCCCTAACGCCATATCCTCAAAGAAATTATTCCTACTGAATATCTGGTTTTCTGTCAAATCCACATTATTTTTCATTCCGCTTTCCTTTCAGAAAAGTCTTGATATTTCCAAAGAACGACTTTTTATGTGCGTTTTTGGTAATCACAAACGTATCATTCCTGCTTTCGAGCGTTCCTAACTGTTCTTTCAACTCTTGAATATCCGTAGGCGTTGAAATGGTCTTAACGATATTTCTCTTTCCTGCCTTTTCTGTTTCATTTACCATCTTGTCAAGTGTCAAATCGCAGTATTCATCTTCCCAATCTCCCAAGTAATAAAAGCGGTCAATCACAGTGCGGCTTGTCTGATTTTGAAACGTGCCGAAAAGTATCGGGTCTTTTGCCCTGCGTTCTTTCTGCACTTTTCTTTCTACCTTTCCTGTATAGTCCGTAAATACAACATACAGTTGGTCGAATTTATCTTTGACCTTTTCGATAATCCCCACAATTTCATCTGGGATTTCTCTTTCGTAATTCTCCAACTCAATTATTTTCACGGTATCTTTTGCGACTGTATCTATGTATTCCTCAATGTCATCACGATAGATAAAGGTCGTTATCCCCATTTTGACAATCTCACGTTCTTTCTCAATACATTCAAGATGAAAAAGAAGTTTTCTCATGCCTTTTTTCTGCCCTGTAATTTTGTACTTGTTCAGAAGTTCAAGGCAGTTATCATAAACTTTTAACAATTCTTCATCTGTGATATTGTGTTTTCTTTCCTTGACTTGCTCAAAATACTCTTGTGGTGTTAATTCTTTGATTTCTTCCATAATCTTTCCCTCTCTTTCTCAAAACGAATACAAACTCAATTCATAATCATTTCCTGCCACTGCATTTACATTTGTTCCAGTTCTTGTAACATTCTTTGTAGATAGTTTTTAAGTTCCTCTCTTTTTGAATCGCCCGAACAATAGCTTATACAATTTACTGTTATCCCCAACTTGTCCCTTAATTCCAGAATTTTTTCGTTGTTTGGGTTCATAAACATCATGGCAAACGCATTGGCTTTAGCTATATCTTCACAGATAAACTCGATATAATATCTCTTTCCTTTTTCTCCAATAAATAAAGGAATTTGTTCTCCAGCTTTCAAACCCTCATTTATTTTTTCTATGTAACTCAAATCGTTTTCATCAAATTCTATTTTCATAAAAACCTCCTTAAAATGGATATTTACTAAGTTCAACCTCTAATCCTTTATGTGCTACAAACACGCTTACGCCCTCTCCAACAACTTTTTGAACCTCTGACAGACATTCCTCGGCATTGCACGAATCGCCGCTCATATGGCACAATATGACGGTTCTAAGGTCATTGGATTTGTTCTCCTTTATAAAATCCTTAACTGTTTCTAATTCCATATGCCCCCTAAGCACATGATTTCTTTTGGCACTGTCAGAAATGTATTTCTTCTGATAGTTACACGAGATTAAGATGTGGTTAATTCCGCTAAAACGCCATTTCACAAGCTCTGTGTCGGTTATGTAAAGCAGTTTTCCCATGTCCTCGTGCTCGATTAAAAATCCGTAGCATGGACACTCTGAACCATCATTGTTGGTGTGCATGAATTTACCGTTTTTGTCAGTTAGGGCAAAAGCATTTATATCAAAGTTTCCGCATCTGATATGCTTTCTTTCCTCATGTTCTCCCTCAAAATCAACCTCCATATCTTTGTAGGAAAATACAGGCATTCCCATATTCTCAAAGTCCTTAACCGATTTTGCATGGTCGCCATGCTCATGAGAAACAACACGGCCGGCAACATCAGACACATTAAAGTCAATTCCTCTAAGTATTTGCTTCCTTGCTAAACCCAAATCTAAGAGAAGTATCTTACCGTCATTGTCATATAAGGCGTAACAATTTCCGCTTGAACCAGTGCCAATACATCTAACGAACATCTAAACCACCTCGCTTTCCTTTATGTAATCAAATATGTTCATCTGCCTGTCTTCCCACATAAATTGCTCTTCCAATCCTTGAACTGTTGTTTTTCTAAAAGTATTAAAATATGGATTGGCAGTATCGTTCTTTGATAACTCAATTAGTTTATTCCACAATTCTTTATGATTATCTCTTAAATGCCTTAATTCTTGCATTTTCTGATTAGGGCAGAACCAACAGCCCCCCCTATTTGAAAAATTGTATATAGGACTTAACAAGTCATATTCTATACATTTCTGCCTTGACATTTCCTCTGTATATTCATATTTCTGTAACAGTGAAACTTGATTTTTGGATTGAACAACCCTATCAAGCCTTAACGGTTCGTCAATCGCTATGCCTACATACTGCGTCACATCTTCCTTTTGCGACTTCCAATATTCCCTTATGGGCGGTATCTTTGCCCCAGAGTTCGTGTGACAGCCCATGTTCATAGGAAACCCTCTGATTTTACCGTTTCTGCTTTCGGTTTTTGACTCTTTAACCATTCTGTAAAATAAATCTATGTATGTATTTTTGGAGTGTAAAACAGTTACCTTATATCCCCAATTTTCAAAAGTCGGTATCGCCTTGTTATAAATAAAATCTCTGTGTTCAGGCAGTTCTCCGCTTATGTCCTTATCAAACATAACTTCGCAATAAACAATCTCGTCTAATGGCTCATTATGTTCTCTCGCCAAAAGAATTGTCGCTATACTGTCTTTTCCAAAACTGCAACTTGCAATATATTTCATTCTAAAAACACCTCGTCAACCATATAGCAGTTCCTCGAATTTCCCGAACCCAAACAACGCAAATTCATTTATCATAACTCGCTTTCGTTAATACTTAATCTTTCTTTTTTTCAAACATTTCTTACAGACAAATGTGCGTTCATATCGAATTGGATATTTTTCATAACCAGTTGTCCATACCGCCACTTGCCCCGATACATCTTCAAATTCATGCTTGCAAAACAATCTCTTGATAAAATCAATCATTACTGCACCTCGCTTTCTTTCATAAAAACAAGCCAATGCGTGTCACTTCTCTTATTCCCAAACAAAGGCTCATATTCAATCACTTTCAAAATCTCGCTTAACTTTATCTGCTGTTCGTTCCACTTAAAAATCAGTGTTCCATACGGTTTTAATACCCTCATGCACTCCGAAAAGCCTTGTTTCAAATCCTCTGGCCAATCGTCTGTTAATTTTCCATACTTCTTGGCCAACCATGAATTTTCTCCGACTTTCAATAAATGTGGTGGGTCAAACACGACCATGTGGAATGTATTATCATCAAACGGAATGTTGCGGAAATCCCCGATAATGTCCGGCTCAATGTCAAGTTTTCGTCCGTCACACAGAATGTCATGCAATACTCGGTTATCCATGAAAACTGTATGAGGATTATTCTTGTCAAACCAAAACATTCTACTGCCGCAACAGACATCTAAAATCTGCTTTTCCAAATTATCACGCTCCACAAACACTTCAAAATCAATCAAATCACTTCCTTTTCAGATAGCTTGTAAAGGTTTTCCAATGTCTGCACATATCCATCAATCACATTCAGCAATCCGATTTCACCGCCAAAATGCTTTTCAATGTGTTCGTCAGTATCTCCGTAACCAATGGTAAGCAACTGTTTTATATTCAGCTTGCACCAACAAATCAATTCTTCATATGTCGGCTCATTTACTGTTTTCCGTGGCTTCTCACTCCTCTGTTTTTCGTATTCTTCAACCGTTCTTTTCTCTTTGCTCATTCCCTCTCAATCCTTTCCATCTGCCTGTCAAGTTTCTGCTGGATAATAATTGAAGTGTCAGCATTTAACAGATATTCCAACTGCCACAGCATGATTTGAACGTCAGCCATTTCTTCAACAAGATTGTCATATTCTCTTGGCAACATTGGCATATATCCGCCTTTGTCTGGAATTGGTACAGTTCCGCAGACTAAAGCCTTACGCCAATATTTGTTTATCGCCTGCGTCAATTCTGCCATTTCCTCAATGCACTGCCTACTCTGCGGTTCGTACCCATAATGAGTAGCGATTTTCTGAATTTTCTGCTTTGTTTCTTCGGTCATTGTCATACCTCCAATTCATCATCAGAGGGAAATTGAAACAATACATTTCCAACATATTCAACCTTTGACGGTTGATTTTCAGAAACAACACAAATTCCTTGTTTCTTCCATTTCTCAAACATTTCTTTTACATCATCTGATATATCCACATTTTGAAGAATAAGCGGAATACCTGTGTATGCTTCGTGCAACATCTCCATAGCCTTGTTCATTTTCTCGGAGAAGAATAAACTGCCATTTTGAACGGTTGCCCTGTGCCTGTATAGGCGTAAATCGTGTTGCAATCCATCATTTTCTCTAATACTATATTTTCATACGGTAAATCGTACTTACCGTTGTCCTGTGACAAAATCCTCATATCGGTTAAGCCTCCTTAATCTATTTCCATTTCTACTTCTTTCTTATTTCCTTTGTACTTTTCATAAAATTCTTCAAACTTAAAGAAATATAATTGACTACTTGGCGCGTTTTGCCAGTCATCATATAATCCTTCGTTTTCTATATCGCAAAGAACAAAACCTCCACTGTCACAAAATACAATTTTCTTTCCGATTGGTTTTTCTTTCAATTTCATAAAATCATCAAATTTATATAACTGTATTGAAAATTCTGCATTTCTTTTGATTGCGTCTTTCGCAAGAGAAGCCATTGCATATCCGGAAAATCCTATAATGCTTGTTAAGAACGACATACAAAATCCGCACAAAATATGTTCCCATAATTTCATTTCAACGGTTCTATCATCATTCATGTTTTGAGTGAAAAAGAGAAAACAAAGAACAAGCCACATAACAAAAATAATTATCCCCATAACAAGTTCAAACTTTTTGGTTTTTGCGTTCTCTCCTGCACTCCATACTGTCATTTCTTTGTAGGTCATTCCTCAATCCCTCCTAACTCTCCAAATAATAAACATTCTCCAAATTCACAATCACAAAGCGGTTATCTTGTCACATGACTGTTTTCGTGACTATATGGGTATTTCTTCCTCAAATCCGTAATCAAATCATTTTCTTCATCTTCTACAAACTTTCCGTCTTTGATAATTCCTGTTGTAATAAGCCAAGTCTTATATCCAATTACAGGAACATCAATATATGTCTTTGCCATTGAAAATCACTCCAATCTCATATTATTTGCGGACTTCCCACGAAAGAAAGTCCGCTGTGTGGCTACCTAAAATCTGTCAAAATGTTTTCCGAAACTCTTTGACATTTTGTTAAACTGTTTCTTTGCAGTAAAGTAGGAAATAATCTGTATCAACAGAAGAAAACCTCCCAATCCAAACAATACATACTCAACAATGCTTGGAATAACCAAGATTGCATTTGCTTTCAAAATCTCAGCAACAACTCCTAAAATAATTAAAATTAACCACATAATATTTGCCCTCCTTTAAAACGGTGCTTTCTGTTCAGCTGTTTCCTGTTCGCCCTCAACCTTGACAGGAACTTTCTCTTTTGCCTGTGCCTTTGGAATGGTCGGCAGTTCCGGCTTTTCTTCGATTACCTCGAATGGTACAGAATTGGCGTTAGTTTCGATGTCATAGACAACGCCCGCCTCCAAAATCTCATTCTTGTCAATATCCTCCGTCCGCTCATCTGCCTCCTGCACAAATGCGTCTCCATGCGTATTGATAATCTGTTTCATGGCGCGATTGATAACGGTTTTCTTTGCCATTTGGTCTGCAAATTTCTGATGTGTGCCGCCTGTTTCCTTGTAGCCGTACCCCTGTTTCCAAGACTGCTTTAACTGATTGATGTTCATAACTTCAAGGTACTTTGTGCCGTCCTCCATAGTCACGATTGCATAAGCGCCCGATATTTTGTCTGTGTCAATGTTCTTGAAGTCCTGCTTGTGGCTCGTAAACTCTTTCTTTCCGTCTACAATGGAGTATGTAAATTCGTCTCCGTCATAGATAATCTCTGCATTGACATCTTTCATGCCGTACCGCCTTGCAATCGTCATGTTTCCGAAATATGAACGCTGAAACTGGCATTTACCGCCGTATGCAATGAAATATCCCTGCTTTTTCTGCACCGACAAACCAAGCGTTGCCATATCCATAAGGCTGTTTGCAATGCTTGTCTGCGAACAAACCTCCAAAAGCGGTTTTCCGTTCTTGTCCTCTGTTTCTTTTAATGCAAGATACGCACCCATAAGAGCATTTGTTACGTTGTAATCAGCAGGGAAAGACATTCCGTTCTGCACCTTTGCGTTAAGCTGTTTTGATAATCCGTCAATGAATGTGTTGTTGATTGCGAAATCTACCTGCTGTGCAACCAATTCTTCCTTTTTCTGTGTTCCCTGCGCGTTCTGTGCTACCTCATTTTTACCTGTCATAATCACTTATCTCCTTTCGATTTTCTGCCAAACAATTTGCCAAACAGCGATTTATTCTCTTTCATCTGCTGTTTTCTTTGTGATTTTGCAAAAGCCATGCTTGAAAACCCTTGCAAATTTGCCCTGTTCTGCCTGTAACTTCTGTGACTTCTTTCTGCGTGTTTCTGTTTTGTTCCCATGTTTTATTCCTCGCTTTCTTTTAAAATTTCTGTTAATGCTTTGATGTGTTCCTCAATCTTGTTTGCAGTTTCTGCGTTGAAAAATTCTTCCATTTCGTAAAACACCTTGCGTAAATCGTATACGCTTTCTTTTACGTTTTTTACAGGAATGTATTTCTGAAAAATAACCTTGTTATCTTCCACCAACAATTCCATTGGCGTACCCTCTGTAATTCTTAACTGTCTGCGAACCTCTTTCGGGATAACAATTCTTCCCAAATCGTCCACTCTGCGGACTATTCCTGTTGCTTTCATATCCTCATTCTCCTTTCGCCCTCAACCCATGCCATAAGGTGTATGGGGAGGTTAATTTTTGTTAAAATCTGTCAAAACGCTTTCCAAATTCTTTGAAACCCCTCTTAATCTGTTTTCTTGCTGTAAAGTAGTTCGCAATCTGAACCAGTAAAAGCAAGCCGCCCAATCCGAACAAGATATACTCAACAATGTTCGGAATAACCAAGATTGCATTTGCTTTCAAAACTTCTGCAACAACTCCTAAAATAATCAAAACTAACCACATAATATTTCCTCCTTAATCAATCAAATCCTTATCAATAATCTGGAAATTCGCCCGATGTATGTAGAGTGCTTTTCCGTCAATCATCAGTTTTGTTGTCTTTGGCAAATCGTTTCTGACTTCGTAATAAACATCATCACCGCTGTAAGCACAAATTGGCACTCCTAACTGACTTTGGATAACTACAACTTGTCCTTTTCCAAAGAAATTCTTGTAATCATTCACAATTCCAGAAATGATTGTGTTTTCTGAAAAATTTCCGCTTGAACTGCTCTCGATGTCGCTTAATTGAAATTCTGCGTCCGGCTTTAATCCTCTTTCCTCAAAGATAATCGTATCTCCGCAACTCTGAATTTCTTTTCCGTCTATGCTGATTGTTACAACGGAAGATAAACTGTATGCTGTGCTTGTGCTGCCGTCAGACGAATCAATGACCGATTCTTCAATGACATTACCAGTCATTCCTACTTTTGTTCCGCTTGCGGTCAAAAACTTCTCTCCATAGTTGTCATAAAACTGGCACTCAAAAGAGTTTCCGACAAGTTGTCCTTTAATGTCATTTACTCCGCTGTTCCAACTGGCAATGTCGCAACCCGATAGGCAAACCGCCATCACAACCGCCAACGCCACGCTTAAAAGTCGTTTCTTATCTCTCCACATACTTCTTACCTCCACATTTCAAATAATCATTCGTAGGTGCATATTCAGAAATTGGCATGATTGCAGGTTCTCCATAATCTGATTTAACCTCGTAGCAAATATGGTCGCCCTCGCCTATTGCAATGCAGTTATCGCAAGTTTCACAAGCGGAAACTTTCTTTCTCTTCTTTGGCATTCCCTATCCCTCCATTTCAATCTTCAATTCCTCAACTCCCTTTTCCGCCACCAACTTAATTAACTGGCATTCCGTGTCAATCCGGCGCTCGGTATTGTCTGTGACAAGCGAGAAATCTTCCGCAAACACTGGGTAATGCTGTCCATAAAACCGTTGTAAACCGTCCACAATATCCAACTTCGCAAGTACACGCAACGCACCGTTTGAGTGGTCTTTTAATGACTTCCCATCAATCATCGGCTCGCAATCGTCCACCACGTTCCCGTTTTTCAGATAATCAAACAACCGGAATTTAACCAGTTTGAAGTGACTGTTTACTTCATCTGTCAATAACTCATTCTTTCGCTTGCTTACCATGTCAAGTTGGTCTAAAATCCGCTCGGAATTTGCCTTGTTCTGCTCATATTCGCCTTGCTTCTTTCGGAGTGTCGCTATCTGTTCGTCAATCTCAATGTTGTGTTGTGCAAGGGCAAACTGTTTTTCAACCTCGGTTAACTGTGACTGCAAATCCTCCCCCTCGTCTTTCAACTGCTGTCTGATTTCCTCCGCACTGTTTCCCTTGTTCATAGCTGATTCTTTCTCAGAAATCTGCCTTTGGATTTTCTGCACTTCGGGTCTGTCGGAAATGTCGATACTGTCGGGAAGTTCGGATAACTGATTTTCGAGGTCTGCAATAAGTCTGTTTATCTGGCTTAATGTTTCCTCATGTTCCGCAACTTCACTTTCCTTTTCTTTCAAAGTAGATTTCAGCTTGTCAATGATTGCCTTTGTGTCATTTCCGATTTTGGTAACTGATTGTATTTCATCTGCCTTTTTCTGTTCAAAACCGCCCCGTATTTGCTCTTTTCTTTCTTTTGGGTATTCTTGTCCGCACATGGAACAAATAAGGCTATTTTCGTCAAATTCAAGGGCTTGTGCGGCTTTATATCTATTCCGCATATCCTCAATCAAAAGTTCCTTTCGCTGAATATCTCCCTTGAGGTTCAAAATCTCATGTTCTGTGTGCTTGATGTCGCTTTCTTCTTGCCTTGCAAGGAATTTCTGGTCTGCAATCCTATCTTCCAATTCCCTACGCTTGCGGTTGTTTTCCTCATTCGCCTTTCTCTGTAAGTCGTTCAACTCAAATTTAAGTTCAAGTATGCCGTCACTTGCCTTTTGCTGTTCCTCAAATTCCTTTGAAATATCCTCCTGCTTTGCCTTATTCTCGGCAATCTGCCCATTCAAGGCGTTGCGGTGCAATTCCAACTCTGCAACATCAATGTCGGTCTTTGACTGCTCCATGCCCTCAATTTTTGCCCGTAGGATTTCCCCGTCTTTCCCGTATTCCTCTCGAATTTTTCGGAGTGTGGCATTCTGCATGGCTTTGACTTCTTCGGCGGCGTAATTCTCCAAAAGCAATGCTACTTTCTGTGCTCCTTTTGTATCGCAAGCAATCTCATAATCCGATTTTTCACTTGCCATTCCAAACAGTACCTTTCTCATATCTGCCGACTTTTGACTTGTGAATACATCTGGGTGTGATAGTGGCAGGAACAAATCAAAGTCAAAACCGTACTCCTGCATTTTCTTTTTGAAGTCACGCTCGCCGTATTCCACACTGTTGACCTCATAACTGTTTGACAGCGATACGGTATCTGCACCGCCTGTCTTGGATTTCTTGATGGTGCATTTCTGAATTTTGGCGGCAGTTACTTCTTTTCCGTCAATGTCAAACACAACTTCAACCCTCGGTGTACATTCTTCTGTGTCAAGTGGTCTAATGTTCGGATTACTCTTTAAGTCACTGTCCTTATCTGCCATTAACCACATGAAACCAGTAAAGAGTGTCGTTTTTCCTGCTCCGTTCTGCCCGATGACAGACACATTCTTTCCGTTAAAATGATATGTAGCGGATTTTATGCCTTTGAAATTCTCAAGGTGCATACTTTTAATTCTTGCTTGCATTATTAACCTCCTTTACTTCATCTAATTTTGAAAACCTATCATCATTCCGCTTTCTTGCCTCCTGCAAATATTCAATCACTTTCGGAATGTCAGATTGTAAAACATTCTTTATCCGAACGCCACGACTGCAACCTTTTCTTGGATGCAATACCCATAACTGCAATTCCAAATGTGCTTTATCCTCGTCGAATATATATCCATATCCACCGCATTTTTCGCAATGACCGTAAACTCCAAGCCGCTTTGCTCTTGTTTCAACGCAGATGTAATGATTTATGCTGTCGTGTCCTAATCCTCTGCCTTTCGCCCATGCGTTCACTTGCTCCGCTGTCGGCTTTTCCTTAAAATCACAATGCAATCTGTTATGTCCCCAAAGAGCGTCAACCTCGTCTTGTGTAATATTTTCACACCATCTTCTTCCAGTGTTTGCAAAATCGTACCAATCATCAGAAATACGCTTTGTTTCTGGATTGTAGCCGCTACCATCGCAATCCTCGCATTGATGATTTTTTCTGCAAATCTCAAAATAGAAATTGACAACCTCGTTCAATTCGTCAAGTTCCCACATTTCAGAAAAACTCTCTAATTCACAAGGCTTGTCCCATCCGCTATCGCCGCTCATATAATCCTCATAATTTCCCCAAAATGGATATTCGGGATTGCATTTCAAAAGTTCTACCATCCATGGTTCGGCATTTAACCATTCTAATTCTTCTTTGCCGTAATCGTCTTTTGGATATGTTCTCATTTTTCTAATCCCTCCCAATGTTCCGCAATCGCCTGTGCCAGATACATAGGTGCAATGTCGTGAATATGCGTCTGTGCTAACTTTGTGGCGTTGTAGGCCACGTCTGACGGCTCCCCCGCCTCTGTGCATTTGTTCCAGTTCGGTATGGCAATAAACCAGCCGTTTATGTGGTGACCGTAGATAATAAGGAAGTTAAAGCCGTTCCAGTCTACGGAAAATTCGTGGGTTTGGGTTACTTCGCAGGTATGTTGGATTTTATAGTTCATTCTTTGCCCTCCCATCGCAAGGGATTTGAAATCCACTCTCGCTCCAAATTGTTGAACCCGTGTTGTTGTAACTCAATTTTTCAATTCCTTTTTCCTTGAAAAAATGCTCTATGAATCTGTAACACTCTTTTGTAAGATTGATTATGGAAGAGTCTATAAACTGACTGTTCATAGGAACAACATCAATCATATTGTTTAATGGTTCTTCTCTGAAAGCGAATTTGAATGAACCACCCATGCTTGCAAGCAGGGCATTCAATTCATCTGTCATTTCTTCTGTTATTCTCATAATCATTCCTCCGTTTCTTCGACCGTTTCCATTTTGGAAATTGAAACCTCGTAAGCCGTCCTTGTTTCGCATTCATCGCCAGAAATCCGTTTCTGATATTCCCTGCTCTGGATTCGCCCATCAATCCGCAATCTTGTACCAACCCTCAAACCGCTCGCGAATCTTGTGCTCCTTCCCCATGCGATACATGGTATGTAATCCGATTTTCCGTATGGGCGGTTGACCGCAAGAAGTATATCTGCAATTTCCCTACCAAGTGGCGTTTTGCGGTATGTTGGCGGCTTGCAGATGTAGCCGTCGAGGGAAATTGAGTTTTCATTATAAGGAAAGTTTCTTGCTGATTCTTCCTCGAATTCCCTCACAAATACAGACAAATCAAGCCTGTTTCTCTCTCCCTCATGCTTGTTATAAGACCGGAACTGCCCCGATACCTTCACAAACCGCCCTGTCCAGTCTACGCCTGTGTCAACAAGCCATTTTGATATCGTAATTGGTATAATGTCTTTCTTCCCGCTTGTCCTCTCGATTGCAAGCATGGCAGTATAAAACCTCTCGCTGTATACTTTGTGATTGAACTCAAAGTTGCTTACGATTTCTCCGCTTAATGTTACCTGATTGTTTTCGATTTCTCTGTTCATTCGTTTTCCTTCCTTTCTTTTGGCTGTTCAAATAATTCATTTAAAACTCTTGGCGTGTAACGCTTATCCAAAACCTTGTCTATAATATCTCTGCCTTTTCCACTTCCAACCTGTCCTACGCTCATCATCTGTATTCTATTCATCACATCCAACTCATTCTTTATTCCCCTGCGCTTGATAAGGTGATCTTTCAATGTTTTTGCCATTTTATACCCATTACTTGCGCTCAGCGGGTAGAACTCTATGTAATGCCTAATATCAGATATTTCTTTGTCTATTCTTGAAAGTTCCGAGTTTAATTCTTTTTTTCTTTCCTTAACTTCCTTGCTCAAAGCTTCCAATTTATCATAGATTTCGTATTTCGATTCGCTCATTATTCTTCTCCTTTGGCTTTTATTCCCAATTCCAAAATTCGTATTCGTCAGCAGGTTCAATGTTGTCCACATCATTCACGCCATCTGTTTTCACATTTTCAGTTCCGAATCTCTCTCTTAATTCCTGCGCTAAATCATCCGCAGAAACATTTTCGCCAATTTCGTCCAATGCCTCTTCGACCTGTTCTTCGTTTTCGCATTCAATCTCGAATCCACACATTGAATATAATTTTTCTCTAATGCTAAATCTTACTTTCATTTTAAAGGTTCTCCCCTCCTTCCCGCTCTTCTCTCACCCTTTGCAATATTCCTTTCCCCGCTTTACTCCTCGCCAGCTTATCCGCCAAAATCTTACTTGCTTCTAAAATAATAAAATCTTTGTTTTCCTCCATAATCTTTGTAATCTGCCCCAATATCATTTCTCTCAGTGGGCCATAATCCCTTTCTTTATTTCCGTATCGTCCGTGCTTTTCGGAAATTATGTCCTCAATCCTTTCTGTAAGTGTTTGAATAATCTGATTTTCTGCTGTCTCCTCAACTTTTTTGACAATCTTTTCATCTTCAACGCTAATTGTCATTTGAATGATGTGTTCCATAATAAAACCTCTTTTCTATTGACATTTTTCAAATAACCACATATAATTAGGCATAGAAATAGCCTGCATTGCTTGTGGCTATTTATCCCCACTTGGATTTGCGGTCTGTGTGGGGATTTCTTCTTGTTGAAATCCGATTAATTTACCATCGTTTAGGATTGCGGCTTGACCTTTGAAATTATAATTGTCAAGGCAGTCCTGCATGGATACTGTTTGCAAGTTCATTAAACTATCCCTCCGTTTCTATGGTTTTTGTTTCCGGATTGTACGAAACCGTTAAACTTTCTCCTGTCTTATCCGCGATAACTGCTTCGTTTCCACGCATTTCTACCATCTGAATTTGGTTTATTTTGCCAAAACTAAGAGGATATGCTATAATAAACTCTTAGCATGGTAAGTGTGGTTTACTGTGCTATCGCCTCGGTTCGGTGGTGTAAACACCGTCCGAGGCACTTTGTTTATTCCGAAACGGTTACAATCGGTGTACTGTTTCCCTGCACCTTTGGTACGTCTCCGTTCCATTTCTCAATTTTCTGCTTTTCAATAAGTTCTGGTGTAAGCGACTGCGATATCTTTTTGTTAGCATCCGCTTCTGCCTGTGCCGCGATTTTCTTCGCCTCCGCTTCGCCCTGCGCCCTAATCTTCGCCTGTTCTGCCTGTATCGCCGCCGTTTCCTTGTTCTTCTCCGCCTCAATCAATGCAACCTGTTTGTCCTTCTCCGCCTGTACTTTTGCAGTCTGCGCCTCTATGTTAGCAAGTTCAAGTTCCTGCTGTGCTGTTACTTTCTTCTGGATAGCCGCCGCTGTCTCCTCGTCAACGGAAATATCCGTGAAGTTAACGGTGTCGATAATGATACCGTAAGGCGCAAACTTCTCTTTCAGATAAGTGTCCAATTCTGCGTTGATCTGCGTTCTCTTATCGCCGAAAATATCCGTAACGGGATATGTTGCAGAAATTTCCTGCGTCCATGCCATAATCTTAGGCTTTATGAATGTGTCCTTTACGCTCTCGCCAGAACGTCCCTTAAACTGTACGAACGTCTCTGTAACGCGCTCCGCATCAAACCGATATGAAAACTCCAAATTAACTTTTACTGTCTTTCCGTCCGATGTGGGAATGTTGAAACTCTCATCCTTGGTCGAGTCTCCCTTGTCCTCCGATGTAAGATATGACTGCTCGATTCCGATAGAGTATGTCGTGACCTTCTTGGTGGGTGATACAAGATGCCACCCCTGCGTGAGCACCTCTCCATCAACACCGCCGCTCATGTTGTAAACAACGCCTACATATCCTGCCGGAACACGCTCCATGCACATAAACGCCATGATAAGCCCCACAATCATCACAATCCCTAAAAATACTGCTCCTACTTTTCCCTTCATTCTTTCTTATCCTCGCTTTCTTCTCTGTTTATTTCATCAACCGCATCTTTCCATATCCGATAGATAAATCTTCCTAATGGATAAAATACGAATGATAACAAAAACCATACGGCTACTGCCGCTAAAATTACCAAAAACACAAATACCGTATTCATTCTTTTTTCAGCTCCTCCATCTGTTTTTCCAGTTTTCTTATCCGATTTTCATAATTCGGTTTCTCGAACATTTTTATACCTTTTTCAAAACAGCATGCCATATATATTCCGAAAAGAATTGATGAACACAAGATTAAAATGATTAAAATTAATAAAATTCCCGCTCCCATATTTCCTCCTCTTCTACCTGACATTTAACTGTTCATTACAGTCCGCAATCATCATCACGGTATTTGTGCATGGTTTCCAATTCCTTGCATACTCTACTGCCTCGTTAAACCGATTTTTAGGTACATTGTTCCTTGCGTTCACATCAAAGTAATGTTTCAAATCACGGTTGCACTCCGCAAATACCTTTCTTCCTACTTCTTTGTAAGCATCCGAACCCTTACCTCCAAGTGCATCAATCACAGTCTTATTTACGGTATCTTCAAGCACTCTCTGTTGACCGTAGTCAATCGTCATGTTGTTTTCTAGGTTGACAATGCGGTTTTCGTGGTCGTCAATCATGCCAAGCTGAATCCGCATCATTTCCACTTGCGAAAGTTTCTTTGCTCTGAAATACTCGTTTACAAGTTTCCTCTGTACTTCCCAAGCCAAATCATCTGTAAATGATTTCACCAACATCAAATAACCTTGTTCTGTTATCAGAATCTTGTCCATAAAATCATTGTCCGATATAGGAATTATGCGGCTTTTCCGAATTTCGGAATTGCTTACTTTGAAGTAATCTTCTCCCTCTACAAACCGTTTCTTATTGTCTAGGAATCTCTTGTTTGCGGTTCCGTCCGGTCTGCCGTGAACATCATCAATATCCTTGAATGTCACTACTCTCTGTCCGTTGTATTCCTTGACGAAAACATCTGTATTGCCAATGTGAATCATATCTGCCAAGTTCTCCATCTCCTTTCTTTCTTCCTTATTTAATGCAAGGCTGATATGTAATGCCTCGTCAACTTTCCTCATGGTATTTTCGCTTAATCTGCCGGCAAAACTTGATAATCTGCTCTTGTCTATCGTCCGTAGCTGTTCCAAAAGAATTGTCGTGTTGATGTCAACACAATCATCGGACGATACCGCAATGTGTGTTGGCAAGTCGTTCTTCTTTTGCGTTGTCATGGTTGCGACAATGACCGTTGGCGAATATGTATTTCCCATATCGTTCTGAATAATCAAACATGGTCTGATTCCGCCCTGTTCGCTACCCACGACTGGTCTTAGGTCTGCATAATAGACTTGTCCACGTTTCATTTAATACTTCTCTCACTTCCTTTCTTCTTGTGATTTATTCTATCTTGATATGATAGTTTTATCGTAAAAAAACTTCTATCTTCTCATTGTCTGTCATTTCGAGATAGTTTCCCAAGTCTTCCAGCTCAACGATAGAAAAAGGAATTTTGCCGTTCATTCTTTTATTGAATGATGCAACGCTTTTTCCTATGGAATTTGCACACTGTATGTAGTTTCTATCCCTCTCTCGTATAATTCCTTTTAATTTAGGTAAATTCATGCCTGCGCCTCGCTTTCTTTCATATCATGATAGTATGTTATCACAATAAGAAAGTATTGTCAATCGCATTGTGAAACTTTTTTATAATTTCTATTTACATTTCTATCATACTATGATAGAATGATGGCATCATAAAAGAAAGGAGGTATAAAAAAATCGGTCAATTTGCAACGAAGGTCGGTAATAATATCAAAAAGTACCGAAAAGAAAAAGATTTAACATTAAAGGAATTAGCTGAAAGAATGAATCTTACAGAAGCTACTGTGCAAAAATACGAAGCCGGAAATATAAGAACTTTAGACATTTTGAAGTTGAAAAAATTTTCTGAAGTTTTAAATGTATCCATGGAAGATTTGACGCCTTGGAAGGAAGATTGCAAAAATTCAGAAGCAAATCCAAGCCAAGGCTCTGAAGAAGCTAAGATTGTAAAATTGTACAGCCAACTTACGCTCGAGCATAAGAAGGCTGTACGTTCTTTGATGGAAAGTCTGATTGAATGTCAAGAAAGGTATAATTCTGATAAGTAATCTAAAATTCTTTGACATTCGCAAACCGGGAGAACTTCTGCGATAGATACTATTCTATACAGGAGTTCTCCCTTTTTCGGATTCTCGATTTTCTCCACCAGTTCGGTTATTTGTTCTTTATAAAATTCATTATTTTTCATATATGTATCCCTCCATCCGATCTCTCTTGAGTTGATTATAGAACATATGTTCGATTTTTTCAACATTTTTGTCACAGGTTTTTGGAATCATTTTCCAAGCAATACAATATATGCTGGGTTTTACCAAAATAGAACACCATGTGGCAACTTTTTCAAGCTTTTGCTCAATTAAATGGCGATTTAAACCATTCTTTGTCATCGGATATTCTTGCATACGCACTTTCGGATAACTGCAAGATCGGGTTTTCTTCTGGCGCATTTACCGGTTCTGATTATACGGGTACACTTCCGGACATCAACCTAAAATACGGCACATGGGAAATCAATAAGCGAAGTGCAAATACTATAACGGTTAAAGCATTTTCGCCGTATAAATCTACCATGTGGGTTAATTCCTATGTTAATACCGCAGGATGGGCCGGATGGACATATTGTGCTAATGGAAACGATTTATTTTTGGTTCCAGAAGGAAACTTTTTAGATTTTATTAATTCAAAAAAGCAGGGATTCTATGGTGGAATCTATACCAACAAAACCACTAATGTTCCTGGAACGTCCCAATATGGAACGTTTTATGCCATCGTAATGGACGAACCCTCTGCCACTGTACTTGCTTTTTCCCTTGACAAAAATGCATACATTAATTTCCGAACTGAGGGAATTTGGAATAGATGGAAAAAAATTACTGTTGAGACAGCCTAAGCGAAATCAACCACAGCAACAAACGAAGTCCGAACAAAACCAGATACGGCCCCTTGAGATGCTTCATTCCAGATTCTTAGAGTTCCTGTATCTTGAAAAGTAAGGCAAATAGTCCCAGAACCATTTTGTGCTGGTATATTGTGAAAAATACCACTGACAACGCTTGAAATTCCATTAATCTTCCCGATTACGACAAAATCGGTAGTTCTTGGGAGAGAAGTGTTGTCAATCGTTACGTTAAAACTAACCCAAAGTAAATTTGGCCCGATTTTTCTTGCAACAATTCGGTTAAATGATGTTGCTGAAACATATGGGTTTTCTGTTCTGGTTGTTGTCATGGTGGTCGGCGCTTGTTGTAAGTCGGTGAGAAGACGACCCTTATAATTCCATGCATTTTTGTTGATTTCATAATCGTACAATTCAACGATTCCGGAGTATACCCGATTTGCCATCACCCGGATTGCCTGTTCGTGGATGCGATATGCTGTAAATCCATATGCATATCCCTGCGCTTGCGTAGTTAAATCGGTTGTTTCGCGGAAAAATCCAGAGCAGGTTTTTCCAAGCGTATTTAAAATTGGCAGTATTGAATCTATAAGACTTGCGTTACTTACATTCAATGATAAATCGCCATTTAATTAAGCAAGTTGAAATATATATTGTTCAACTTGTAGTATATATTTAATTGTGTCCTCGACATTTTCAATATTTTATGGTATGCTTAATAAGCGGCCGTTTTCGCCCGCTTAAAATGGTCATTAGTTACTATGCTATGCGAATTTTCTATGTGAGGCTCTGACCCTTTCCTGGCTGATGCTGCAATAGATCATCGTAGTATCTAGCTTTTCATGCCCCAGAAATTCCTTAACTTGCTCGATTGGCATCCCGCGGTTAAGAAGGTCTGTGGCAATTGTCCTCCGAAAGCGGTGTGGATGGACATTAACCACGCCAGCACGGTCTCCCAGTTTCCTTAGTGTGTACTGCACCCCTGCCACGGTAAGGCGGTTGTGTGGCGCATCTAAGGTGGCGAATAACGGCTGCTCTGCCAAATTATCTTGGCTTCTTTCCTGTAAATAACGTTTTAAGTAAAATTTTGCGCCGTCCGTAAGATATGTTTTACGTTCTCTGCTTCCCTTTCCATACACAATTAGCTCTTGTTTCCCCATTTCGATATCTCCAACGTTCAGGGATGCCAACTCCGAAACCCTGACCCCAGTACTGTATAGAAATTCTATCAATGCCCGGTCCCGAATATGGGTGCAGGAGCTCCGAAGTTTCTCCATATCTTCCGGGGAAAACGGTTTCTTTATTATTTTTTCAATTTTGAGCAGGCCCACCTTCTTTACTGGATTTGAAGCAATCAGTTCTTCCGTCACGAGGAAATCAAAAAAGCTGCTAAGATAATGCAGCCGGGTCTGCATGGTGGACATCGAAATCCCCCGTTGTTCCCGCATAATTCCGTAATAATACCGCAAATCCATGCCAGTTATATCTTCCAGTCTCTTTCCTATAAAATCCTTCATTCGATAGATTTCCATAGTGTACTGTTTTAACGTATTGTTTTGGCGATTTACGGCCTTTTTAGAGGCTATAAACATGCGAATTTTTGCATCATCCCCATCTTTTCCTGTATCCACAAGCTCTGTGCATTCCTCCCTAATCTCTTTCCCGTGGAAATTTACGTATAAGACGTTAGACAGATGTTCTAATTGTTCTTGGTTTAAATGTGGGGTCATTTCATTAATAACATTTTCAATTATCCTTTCAACCATAAAATCATACCTCCTACTGATATTGTAGAACGGAATTTCATTTTACGGTATCCCTAATAGCCAAAAACAATCCAAACGGCAATGCGAATCATACGGCGGGGAATAACCCCGCCGCTTTTCTATACCATAGCCAGCGCTCCTCTGTCGCTGGTTCGCAATTGAATTCCCCCTGTCAGCATGGCCCCATCAATTCCAATAGCGAAACATTCGTTTCCTACAATCAAAACGCATCCTTTTACCATGGCCCCATCCGCGCCAAGGTAATACCATTTGCCATTATCCTGCCGCCATTCATTTGAAACCATGTAACCGGCAGAATTAAAGTAGTACCAGGATGTTGTGCCGTTCCATTTCAGCTCCTTCCAGGTGCTTTTTGGCCATGTCCCGTCCGCGTTTCTCCACCACCAGCCCGCAGCATCATGAACCCATCCTTCTGGCTCCTGCTCCGGAATCCAGGTCTTCATGAACGCTTCTGGCGTCGCGTACAGCTTTTTAATGCCTGCCGTTGTACTTCCCCAGTCTGGAAGCTGAAAATGTGGCTTGTCCACCGGAGACTTCCAGTTCCCTCCCCACTCTAATCCAATGGATACGCCGATATGGCCAACCCTGGTGAAAAATCCGTCATTATCATAATAGGCGCCTTTCCCATCATTGCGATAGAAGTCAAAAGCGGTTCCCCACTGATGATAGGAGCTGTAACTGCTTCCCCTGGCATTGGTGACGATATTCCCCGGCTTTGTCCGGCCCTGCGCGTAAAGCGCATCCTGTTCCTCCACAGTCCGGAGCGTTTCGCTGATTTTAATTTTTAGGCCCTGCCTGCTACACTCTTCCAACAGCTTTGCGGCCAATTCTTGTAACTTAGGGTGACATAACGTGATATCTCTCATATTCGTCCCTCTTTCTTATTCTTTTATTTTAAGGATACGGCATTCTTTCCTGAAGAAATCTCTTGCCTCTGTGTCTCAGTAATCCAGCCTTTGATAACGGCATTCATCAGGCCCTCTTCTTTAAGCGCTCCGGAATAATACAATCTTTTCAGTCTCTCATACATATTACATTACCTCCAAACTGTCAATTACAAGCATGTCAACAGTTTCATTAATGTTTTCAATTTTCTTCTTTATGCCGTCCAGTTCTGCGCGGATATCCGAAACTGATAATTCGATAACAAACACTGTCCCTGTTACATCGTTGTAACTGTACACCGGATTCCCTTCCTCATCAAACTCTCCAGTCTCGACAGATTCTCTGCCAATTACATAATCTTTGATTTTCCTGCATCCAGCCTGATATCTGTACCCTTTTTTGATGTCAATAACATCTCCATAGATATCCTTGATATTGATTTTTTCAACGTTTCCCGGGGTATCGGTATCAGAATCTACCTCCGCCAGGGTTTTCTCTTCTGCTAATACCGTGATGGTTAATTTGGTTTTGTCGGAATTTTCCATAATTCCGTTCGGAACCACTTGATATGTAGTTCCATTCGCGAGTTCAATTTGTTCATAGTTAATCATAATTATTAATTCTCCTTTCAGGGTGATAATTGATTTTGTTTTTTGTTTGCTTAATTAAATGGCGATTTAAACCCAGAATCAAATATATCTGGGTCGTTAATAAATTATGCCGAAGGAATCGGGCAGGGATTCCATGCCGTCCGAATGGGCCCCAGTACAACTGATATGCCGTGTAATTATGGAGCTGGATACATTATCAAAAGAACAGATGACATTGCAATCCTGATCTATGATACTGCGAATGATATAATGTACAAGCGTCAGAAAACATCTGGTACTTGGCGTGATTGGAAAACATTGATTACAAATGGCGATTTACAGACCACATATGATTCCAGCTCAACTCAATATGCAACGGACTTATTAACCATTCCATTTGGAAAGATGTATAAATATAGTCCTGACACACTAAACATTCCAGTTTCAGGGCAATATGGTGTGGCGTTTAAATTTGGGAATGATGTTGGAAGACCCACTTCTGGCCAATGGGAATATATCGTTGCCTACTCAACCTCAAACCCTGCCAGAACCTACATTAATAGAAAAATCAACAATTCGGATTTATGGAGCGGATGGGACGTATTTATTACAAATTCCGATCTAGGCATCGTCATTAAAAATTCGGGAACTGTTGCTGCCGTTAAAAATTCCGATGTGCAAATAGCAACTATCACATTGCCCGCAAACCACAAATATCTAGTATTAGCACATACCCAAACATCTATCGGTGATGCAAATGCAATTATGAGTTGTGCTATAAAAGGAATATCTGGAACATCCAATTCTACTGTTGGATTCAGAATATCTCGTGCTACAATGAATAGCGGTGGTGGTTGCGCGTCATGGGGAGTTATTAATACTGCTACATCATGTATATATGGTGTCTATGGATATGGGTATTCATCCATGGAGTATAACTATATTGGAGATATATGTGCCATTCAGTTGTCATGAAAAATTAGCCGCTACAACGAATACAGTCCGCACAAAACCAGATACTGGATTTTGAGATGACTCATTCCAGATTCAAAATTCTAATTCTCGTGTCGCGATATAATGCCAGTTAGACCATGTGTTATTGCTGATATCTATTTTTTGCATGTATATATCAATCTGAGCATATGGAACTACAAATATTACTTGCCACTTATCGCTTTTATATATGCATAATCCAATTCCTCCACGGTCTGGAACTGGATTATTTGATGCAGTATATGAATACGTAAAAAATCCGCTGTTTTTAATGGCATGTAAATCAGCAACTTCCGTTGCATTTGGAAATCCGAATGTGCCTAAATCGGAATTCCTGGCATAGGTTTCCCATCCAGCCCATTTATCTCCATCTCGCCTATTAATTGCAAGAGGAGAGGCCGCTGACCCGCCATATAACACCACCGTGATTGATGTACTACCCCTCCAATATATGGCAGCAGACCCATATGCATAAGAAGATCTTGGCAAGTCATTGCCCTGATAACTGGCTCCTGTCAACATATATGTATAGAGCCCAGGTGAATTTAGAGAGAGCGCCTTTTCGAGAATACTTGTGCTCAAACCTTCTCCCGCTACATTCTTTATATCGCCATATAGTTGAGTAATTCCTTCCGTATTTTGCGTGATAGATTGCTGCATCGCATATGCTAGGGCCGATGTTGGAACCTTGTCGCCGCTGTTCACTTGTATTCCAGACATCATGGATTTTGTTACATAATTCGCAAGTTTGGCCGTCAGTGCATCATCCGTCACAAGTTTGTTTATGATTTTATCTGTTATGGCATCAATCATAGTTTGGGAATTTGTAACAGCATTTGGTTGCCCCAGTAATCCATTTGTGTCTGTCACAGGTAATAACTCGGAGGTCAGAATGCTTTTCAGCGTTCCGTCTGATTCTACCCCAATCGTCTCATTATCTGGCTTTACAACCCCCAGATCATTTGCTGTTGCCTTTCCCGCGCCCTGCGCTGACGTTTGCCAATAGCTCTTATTTGTTGGTAGTGTCCCAACCGGGGGCTTTATCCTAGCCGTGTATGAGCTTCCATTGTATGACACAAGATTCCCTACATCATACTGTATTTCACCGCTATATTCTCCTTTTGGTACGATTGCTACTGTTCCATATTCTACTACTGCCATTATGCTGTCACCTCTCCATATAGTTTTCCGTCTTCCAACCAGAAGTGGATTCCTGTTCCTTCCTTGTCGCTCATTAATTTTCCGGTATCAAAATCAATAAAAAAATTAGGCACTACCAAACTTGCCACTGCATCCATCTGGTTTTTGATGTCTTGGCATTGTTGGTAGTACCATTTTGAGTTGTCATTTGCATCTTCTGGAATCACCCCTCCAACTGCATATCGCTTGGATAGGTTTGCATGCTCTTCGGAGTATTCTGCCTTCTGTTCGGCGATTGTCTTGCTTGTTAGCGCCTCCTGTGCGCTCTGGGCGGCCGCCTGCCTGCTCTGTTCTGCATCCTGAGCTTTCTGCGAGGCAGTTGCCGCGTCTGCTGATGCGCTATTTGCTGAAGCGGTTGCTGATGTTGCCTTCTGCGTTGCGATTGCTGCTTGACTTTCTGCCGATTCCTTGCTTGCTAATGCGCTTTGGGCGTTTTGGGTTGACGTTTCTGCATTTGTCTTCGATTGTTCATAATAGTATTTCGCATTGTCAGATTCGCTCCCCGGAAAATCTTCGGGATATCCAATGGCGTATCTTCTGGAAAATTTCTGATATTGCAGGGCTGAATTTGCTGCCGTTTCAGCGTCTAATTTATATTGTAAAAACTCACTCTGGATTGCTGCATCCAGCTTTTCCATGGTGACAGAGCCATCAATAATCTCGGCTGTAACAACCCGGTTTTCCTGCTTTAACGATATCGTTGCGGTGTTAGAAAATGTGTAGACAAATTTCGTTAAGTCCACTTCCTTTGTGGTTCCGTCCGCCAAAGTAATAACCAGAATATTATCGTCTGTAATATCAAAATTTACTACAACCTTTTCAATGTCAAGATCATATGTAGTTACAGTTCCATTTAACAGGGTAACGGCAATTACACCCGTTGCCGGGTCAACGGTCACTGACTTAACCAAAAGATTGGCCTGAGACACGTCAAACTTTTTAGCGTCTAGTGCCACTATCCGATTATCATTTTCATTGATTCCTCTCTCTATATGCATCAAATTTGTTCTGTTTATCGGAGTTTTCTGGCTCGGAAGATTTTGCCAATCTTTTTCCTGATAGTGCTTTTGATATGCCATTAATTCTTTTCTCCTTTCCCCTTGGCTTTATTCGGCTCTTTCCCCGGGGGATTTCCGTGTTTAAGCGTCACCGTCCCTGCCTCAGTTTCTTCTGAAAGCTCTCCGGAATCCAAAATATCTGCTATTTCTGACAATATCCTGATGTTTTCGACTCCTGAAATTTTAATTCCGTTTAATAAGGCTCCGGCCCTTTTCATCTTTTCGTAATCATAGATTATCTTCAACTTTTCTTGTCTCCCTTATGAATCTGGGCCGGAATTGCTTCCGTCCTTATAGTTTATATTTACATACCACCACAAATATTTGGCATCCGCATATTGCGGATAATCATTTGCATTCGGCCAAGACGACGGGGTTAGTTCAACCCAGTCATAGTTAAATTCTTCGTCCTTGTTGAATCCAACTCTCCAGGAGCCCGGTTTTGTCCCGGGGTCTGTCATTTTGCTTCCATTTAACCAGAGGTCTCCACTGATATGAAGAGAACCCCTTACCCTAGTTTCATCGTCATTATTCACAACGAATGCATAGTCTCCTGGGCCTTTGTATCCGGCCCATAAATACAGCCCCCCAGATTGGCTGGGGTCTCCAGACATCCCTGTCATTTCATCTTCTGATTGGAATATGCTCCTTCCATATTCGTCTGAGCACGCAAATCCCCCAATGCGAACAATAGGACTCGAGTTTACATATCCATCCTCAACTTGTAAAATGCCATCGGCTACATCCATGGTTGCGCCCTCAATATGCCCCCCGGATATCCGCGCGCCCCTGTTCTTTCCAGTGTCTCCCACGAGCCCGTTTTCATCAATAGTCCAGTTTCCAATTCTTCCGGATGCAGCTGTTATTTTCCCGGTAATTTCCACATTTCCAGAACTATCAACTTTCATATTGTTTGAGTTTATGGTAAAATGCCCCGTTGTTAATGCTATGGAATTTCCAGTTATCTTTAATTCTGAATTTAACTGCTTTGTAACGTCTCCCTTTGTTACTTTTAGGGATATGGATTCTGCATTCTGTGTAATTTGGCTTTGTAGTTTTTTCTCTGTATTGGTCGCTTCTAACCGTATCTCTTCTGCTGTCTGTGTGATTTTAGTAGATAACAGCTTTTCTTCTGCTTTAGCCCGGGAAACTTCGCTGGTAATTCTGTCAGCCTCCACAGTTATTCTTCCTGAAAGCACTTCTTCTGCTTTTGTTGCCCTCGTTACTTCGCTTGTTATTCTATCTGCTTCAACCTTTATTCTCGCAGATAATTTTTCCTCTTCCTTTGTGGCTCTTGTTACCTCTGCCAAAATTTGGTCTGCTGTAATTTTAAACTGCGCCTCTGTATAATTTTTTAAGTCGGTGACTCTTACGGATACTTCTTCCACTGACTTTTTGATTACCGCCGCTTTTCCCTCCAATTGCATGACGCTTGTCTGGATCCCGAAATCTTCTTCTCTTTCTTTCCCTCCAGTAGATTCAAAGGTATCCGTCATTGCTTGGCATCCAGACATGGTGCGCTTCATGCAAAAAGTCTCAATAGCGTCGTCGGACGTATAGCAGACTAATATATCTCCAGCTTCTACCCAGGGAAGCGCCGGGGAAACTATGTGACATGGCTTATATGTCTTCATCGACATTTTCCCGTATGCCTCTTTTGCTATTTCCGATAGCTCCTCTGGGCCCTTCCCATATGCGAGAAAATTTCCCTGAATGGTATATGCATTTTCTCCCGCGCCGTCTTTTGGGAATGCCTCTCCAATATCCCCCTCTTCCTGCCTTATCCGTACCCTGTCTATGCCTTCTACAACATAATCCTCATATGTGGTTTCTGATTGCTTGTAATGGCTTACAAACTCTCCACCCCCATCCAATGCATCTGCCGGAAACAGATTATCTTCCGGGAATAATTTCTCTGAGGGAAACAAGCCGGAGCGCCCCAAGAATACGTATTTCAATCTCCCCGTTTTGTCAACTTGTCCGAAGCATCCGTTTATTTCACATATTGCGCGAAGTATTTCAAGGCCACTTATTTGTTCTGGTTCTATGGTTTTGGATATCTTCATCTCGTCGAGCGGGAGAGATTGGTTAATTTCTGTAACTCCTACATAATCACATAGAGACGTTCTGAAATCTTTCAATGTTATTGGAAAGTTCAACCCCTGATACCATTGGGAAGCATCAATTTGGAAGTTTCGCATGCGATTATACGCTGTGATTTTCTTTTTTCTTCTGTCTGCTTGTCTTACAAAGCTTTCAACTTTATAAGTTCCGAGCGCTAATTCATACCCGCCAATTTCTATGGTGGCTAGAAATTCCATCCCGGTTAGGTCTTGAAACACGTCGGCTACTGTTATTTCGAACTGTGCCGCATTGCATTCTCCAAACTTTAAGTCCTCGCTTTCGCACAAAGATTCTGTTATTATCATGGATTCCGAAACAATTTGGGAATCATCTATAACATAATACGGATTCATGTCAACCGGAAACAGTTCATTCGATGGGAAGAGCGCATCATCCGGAAACAAAAGATTGACTTTTCCTTCAAAAAAATATAGCTTTAAATGGCGTTCTGTTTCTTTTGTTCTGTTGTCTTTGCGAAATAGTTCTTTTATATTTTCCGGAATGGAAAGCACCTATCTCACCTCCCCGTATTCGATAAACGCAATTCTTATTTGGTCGTATGTAATATCTTTCCCTTCCTCGTCAACCTTTTTTAGCGCATATTGAATATCTGGCACATATGAATCCCCGGACTGATATCGGAATTTTCTTGGGTTCCAGTATTCAATGCTGACAGAATCGTCGTTTTCTGGAATTATTTCAAAAATCTCATGGGCTTTTCTTAATCCAATCGTCGGAGTCTCAAATTCTATTTTAGATGCTTTTGCTGGAAGAACGTTTCTGTGAAATATACCAAGATTATCGGTGTAATCATCAAGGTCTGTTTCCTGGTCTGGCGTTATCTTATATGTTTCTGCGCGAATCAGGCTGTTTGGAAATATCACCCCATTTACCTTTAATAGCCATCCTTCAAATCCATGCACCCTATCACTCCTTTCGCAAAATGAGCATAAAAAGAACACCTACCAGATTTGATAGATGCTCTTTACAATGCTCACTTTATTTTATTCTTCGTTTCAATTATCTTCCACTTGTTCCGCAGAAATAGATAATCATGAATACGGCCGCCGCCCCAAGCAGGAGCGCCAAAATTCCTACAATGTAATTAAGTATCATTTCCAGTTTATCTTTTGACATGGGCGGTCTTTCGTGGCGTTCAAGTCTCGCCGCTTTCAGTACCTCGTCCACTCTCTTTTCGCTTTCCTCAATTAATCTTACTACTTCTTTATATTCCATGACAAATCCCCCTAATTTTATTTGTTTTAACCATTTATCCGCGAATTTCTGGCTTTGAGCCTTTTCGTGCGGCTCATCATTCCGCGCCACCTTTCTTCACAGACAATATGCCTGTGATAAAGCTATATATGCTTGCGATAATTGCGGTGTTATCCATTTCAGAAACAATGCGGATAATCTCTGCTTTGTAGTCTTTATTCATGCCTTGGCACCGCCTTTCTTTGCTTTCTGACCTTTCAGGTAGCCAAAATAGAAAGCGTACTTGATGATGTCAAAAACATTTCCAGTCTGCCAAATCTCGTCCATTTCCACCACTGAAAGCGTTGCGTTCTTCGGTTTCTTTGGGATAAACTCGTCCACTCTCTGTTTTACGGTTCGTTTAGCCATTACAAATACCCCCTTTCAAGTCAAGGGTTTGTTGTGCGTTCGCTATAGCTATTTTATCCCGGATATGCAAGGGCGGCTTGTATTCCTCAATAATTTTCAGTGCGTCTGGAACATCCTTGTGTCTTATCTGGTCGTAGCGTTTCACTCCGAACTGTCGGCGTAACTCAATCTGTATGTCTGCAAAAGTGTAAGCGTGTATGCTTCGGTCATGGTAGGCATTGCTGTCCTTTCCTCCTAATACTTCAATCGCTTTCTTGCGGAGTGCGTTCTGAATGTCTTTTGCGTCCGCTTGGAATACTGGCATATCGTCTTTTAATTTCTGTATTTCTTTTTCTACTGCATCCACTCGCTTATTGACTTCCACATTCCCTTGCGCTAATAACTGTATCTGTTCGGGAATGGTCTGCGGCACACCGTAGCCGCCAGTTTTTCGGATTGATGGCAGTACTTCCGAAGTTACCCATTTCTTAAACTTCTTTGCGGAATCAAGCTTGCTCCCAAAGATAAGGGAATACAGACCGCTTTCGTTGATAACTATAACATCTCTACCTTGACCTGAGTACTCAATTCGGGTACTCAGCTTATCCTCTCCGTCAACGTGTTTTGCGGCAGCTGTTTTTGGAACGGCATATCCTAAAGCCCTCGCAACATCTGACGCCACAAAATATGGCTTCCCGTCAATCTCAACTGTTCGGATTGAGCCAAACTCTAGATTGTTGAATATCTGTATCTCTTGCATAAAAAATCCTCCTATATGAAAATTTTTGTTGATTTCCACATGGAGGAATGCTATACTATGTACAGACATTCCCCTTGTGGAAGTGTTGCAAATTGAGTAGTTGATTATCTTGGTAGGGTAGCAACTACTCTTTTTCTGTTAGTTCCGACTTCAACTTTTTAATTCCTCTCCTAACAGCTTCCCCTTTTTCGACTTTCTTTTGCTTGCAATATTTTTCTAATGTTTCTTTAGATTCATTGTCAAGCCTAATTGTTAGGGAATCTCTTTTAGGATTGTCAGTCGGTCTGCCAGTTCTTGGCGACAACCTATCATCTCCTTTCTTTTGTATTGCATAATTCATTATATAATTATGTATTGCAAAAGTCAAGAGGTTTTTGAAATAAATAGAGCCGAAAAATCGGCTCTATCTTGTCACCTCGCTATATAATTCCATAAATGTATCAGCATAATAATACGGTTGGCATTCTTTCTGATTTTTATTGCTTACCAGATTAACGCCGTATTTTAATCCTTTATCGGTTAATGCCTTGTATTCTTTGATTTCTCCCTTGCTTGAAGTGCGCTCTCTAAGTTCCATATATCCGGCAGCAATCATAAGCTGATTAAATTTTGCGCTCTTAATATCACAACCGTTCCGATTGAGTAATTCCGTTGCGGAGCATTGCTCTCGGTTGCCGTTATCGGTGTATTGCGGTAGAAAATCCGTAGGTAGTCCAAATCTTGTAAACACACCGTTATACATAAACAATCGGCTTGATTCAGCAATTTTCATATCGTCCGCTATAAATTTTACACCATATAGGCACATATCGAATTCTTCTCGGTTCTTTGTTCTGTAACCACCCGTCCGTCTTATCTCTGGTATAATTTCATCTGCTACTTTTGCTTGAAATTTTTCGGCTGTCTCATTCTTGGCTTTCATGGCTAGGCGGTAGAAGATATTCTCTGGGATAAATGTTTCTTTCCCCGCTTCTGGGGAAAATCCTAATTCCTCTAAATATGATGATACGCGTTCCCATTTCACGTATTCAACATCGTTTTTCATCTGTACAAATCCCAGTCCCCTTGCCACTGTTTCCAATTTCAGATAAGCTGTTCCGTCTTTCTCATAGCAGTCAACGCCGCAAATGTTTGTTGCTGTAATCTCATTCGTGCTTCTCCCCGCAAGGGCTTCATCGGCAGTAATTGGGTTCTTCACGTTTCCCATAGGCTTTACCTCCCGAATTTTAATAGAATTACAGAGCCTACATTTCGCCAACTTGTGGGCGAAAGCAAGCTCTGCGCCGTCCAATTCGTAACCAGCCGCTTCACTGGTCGAGGTTATTCCGTTTGACTGCACAATTTTGTGCAGTCGGTAGCCAGCCCCATCACTGGCAGTAATCTATATAAATTTTATAGATTTCAAAGCAAAAACACCCACAGTCCCAGATTGCCTCTGGGATTGCGGGTGTCTATTCCCCTCTTATAATTTATCTTATTCTTGCGTATATTGAATTGTACCTATAATACTAGCCTTAAACCGCCCGAAAGTCAAGCAGCTTTTTGATGCCAAAAGAAGTAAAGGTTTTCTTTGTTCTTCTCTCGCTATGTCTCATTATTGGAATGGGGAATTCCGCCCTATTCTAATTCCAAAAACTCTCCATATTTTTGTCCCCCTATATTCGCATATATTAAATTATAGGAATACGTATCCATATCTATCACTTCAAATTCAACAATCCAATCAGTCCTAACCTTTGCATTAAAATCATTTTTTGCATCAACGTAACTTTGTACCGAAATAACGCTCCCATTTCTTTGCATTGAAATCTCTTCGGGTCGCGTCACAATTGAGGGGAATTTTGCGGAGCTCGGATTTTTCAAAGCCTTGCATACAATGTCTTGCGCCATTATATAATAGGTATTTCTATCATATTGGTCTATCGTCCTGTTTTCCAGTTCAGAAAAAGTGAGTTTTACTTCTCCTTCGTCATAAAAAGTGTAAGAACTATTGGGAATAAATATTCTATACACATCGTCGCTTGCTGTTAGTATAATATTATATCCATCAGCTTTTATTTCATAATTTGTAAGGCCATCCATCTTGTCTTTGTATTCGAGGTTTGTAAAGCCTATCTGGTTTTTAAGGATATCGTATGCTTTCTCTGCGACGCTTTCTTCGAGTGATTCCTTCAGGCAGGACAAGAAATCATTTTCCGGCCCATTCTTCTCCTCTTCGCCTGTGCTTTTTTTATCCGATTCTGTCTCTTTATTTCCATCGCTTTCTTCTCTACTTTCTATTGGGGCGTTGTCTAATTCGGATTCTTTGTAGTCTTCTTTTTCCTTTTTCTTAGATTCTTCTTGCCCCCTCGCTTCTTTTTCGTGATTTTCTTCGTCTTTTTTAGTGCCTTCTTTCTCTTTCCCGTGTTCCTCTCCCTCGATATTAACGCCTGAACTTGGGATATTGTTTTCTTCCGCATCAGTCGGGCTAAATAACACCCATGTCCAAAGGCATAAAAAAGCAGTTAGGATAATTCTTGTTTTCTTTTTGCTCGGTTTTCTGCATATCCACAGTAATGCAATTCCCACAGGCGGGAAAAATATACAGGTCAAAGTAATAAACCACGTTCTTTTCCAAAACGGGGGCTTCGGGGCGATATTTTTTATATTGCTTTTTGCTGATCTCTCATGACTATTGCGTGAATCTGTATGCTCTAAAAATTCCCTTTCATTATTGTGCTCATTTCTTGCATATGGGGTTATTCGCGCTCCGCAATTGTCACAATAATCACTTCCTTTTTCGTTTTGTGCGCCACATATGTTGCACTTGTATTTTTTTAATTCTTCATCCTTTTTCTTCCTTTCATTCTCTTGGGCGATTCTATCGCTCTCTGCCCTTCTCATGTGTTCTTCTATTGGATATCCGCAGTTTACACACACTTTTGATTTATCTGATATTTCCTTTCCGCATTCCGGGCATTTTATTAACGCCACAGTTCAATCCCTCCTCTTTTGTACAATTTCATATTCTATTTTGATCTGGTGAACTCGCAGTTTAATTATTAACAGTTTTTTCTTCTTGCGTTTAACAACTTCCGCATATACGGTATTTTTCTATATTGTACCATATATGCGGAAGTTTGTCACTAAAAAGCATATGCAGGACTTCCGGTTCTCCTGAAAAATTTTCTTGATTCTTCTTGCGTAATTCTGAAAATGCTGTCCCTGTCGCCTTCTACTTTGAATGTCGCTTCTGCCTTTATTCCGCCTGCGGCTTGTATTGCTCTTATTGTTCCTCTGTATGTTGCTTCTTCGATTTGTTGTATATAATCATCACTATAATTTCCTCCGTATTTTCCATAATTCATATTTTCGAGTATGCTATCCGCAATCATTCCCATTGCCCGTTGGTTTGTAAGGGGGATGATCGCCTCTGCTTTGTTGGATTCTCCTATTTCCGCAATAGTATGTTTTAGGGTTATTCCTCCTTCTGCAAACTTCGGAAGGCTTACTTCTGGTATATTTGGTATATTTACATTGATTCCAGTTATCTTTTCAAATGAGCTTGCTATTCCATCGAATTTATTAAGGAATTTGTTTATTCCTTTTATAATTCCATTAATAGCTCCCTCGGCGACAGAAACCATTCCGTTCCAGATCCCCTTAAAGATATCCTTTACTCCATTCCAAGCCTTTTCCCAATTTCCCGTAAATACTCCTACAATAAAATCAATTAAGCCTCCCAGTGCTTTCCCTAATCCTTCAACAATTTTCCCTATTACGTCAAAAACATTTTCAAATGTTGGTTTAAATTTGTCCCATAAATAATTCGCAATTGGAGTTAATACATTGTTCCATAGGAATTGCATTATCTTAATGACTGGTTGTATTTTATCCACAACGCTATTAAAGATATCCATTAGGCCCTCAAAAGCCTTTCCGAGTACATTGCCTATCGCATTGGCAAGTGGGACTACAACCTTTTGCCATAGTACAGAAAGAACATCTGAAACCACTTTTATCACTGGTTCTAATATGTCAGAAAGGAATGAGCCTAATGGCACAAGCACTTTATTCCATAGGTTTTCAAATGCCTCTGTAACTTTTGGAAGCACTGTTTCTCCTATATATTTTAAAGCTGGATTTATCATATCCTGCCAAATGCTTACAAACACGTCGTTGAGAAAATCTCCAAGCGGCGATAGTATGTCTTTTAGTCTTTCCCATCCAGAGTTCAAATCCGGCAATAAGGTATTCGCCACAAATTCAATCGCTGGTTGCAGGCCATCTCTTATTGCAGACGCGGCTTGTGAAAAACTCTCTCGCACTTCCTCATTTGTTGCGAACGCATATCCCAATCCAACTGCAAGCCCAGCAAAAGCCGCTGATAATGCCAGCGTGGGCGTTGAAATTGTGCCTATGGTTGTCCCAATAGTGGAAATTATAGGAGAAACAAGTTCTAATACGTTTCTAAACGGAGCAACTATAAATCCTATTATTTTACTCCCAAATCCAACTAGCGCTGGGGCCGCAAGGATAGTAAGCAGTGCTGTTTCCATTGGTGCAGCACTAAATGACCCTTTCCATGTTTCCCATGCTGCCTGTATTGATTCCCATAGGAATTTTATTATCTTCCCAGCAATCTCTGTAAAATCTATTTTTTCTAAAAACGTTCCGATTTTTTCCCCTATCATCCTCCAATCCGTATTATCAATTGCAATTATGGCCGTGTCTAATATTCCCTTCGCCCATGTATTAATTGTATCTGCCAAAAGCGCGAAGTCAAACGTGGCAAAGAAATTGTTGATTCCAGATGCGATGGACAGTCCAAAATCCTCCCATTCGAAAGTTTCTCCGAATGAGTCAAGGAAATGCAATGCGGTATTCAAACTTCCTGCAATCGTTTTTCCAATTGCTCCGAAAAGCTCTGGAGAAATCAGTCCATTCAGAAAATTTGCGAGTCCGGTTCCGAAATTCCTTGCTTTCTCATAAACAGATTCCCAGTTAATGTTATTCATGGCATCTGTCAATGTTTTTCCTATGTAGTCCCCAAGCTTATATAGGCTGTCTAATTCGCTCTCAAAGCCCTTTAGAATGCTCTCGCCGCGAACCCATTTTCCTCCGTCGGCCCCGGCTCCTCCTGCGCCGCCTCCTCCGGCTCCTCCGCCACCGCCGCCAGCTTCACTTAAATCAGAAGTCATGTTATTGACCTCGTGCCATCCGGCGATATACTTATTCATTTCTTTTGCGTTCTTTGCGGCCTTCCCTGTGGCCCCGGCCAAATCGTCTGCCGCTCCCGCCGCATATCCGAAATCTTCGGCAAGCCCCCCCGCTCCACCTTCTTCATATGTCCATCCAAAGATTTTTCCGAGGGCATTCGATATCGTTTTGGCAAACGCTATAATTGCGCTCATTGCCTCATTTACAGCAATTACAACGGGCTTAAAAGCATTTACAAGCGTGCCTCCGATAACAGATGCAAGCTCTTGGAAATTCATTTTAAGAATTGCAACTTGATTGTGCCAGCTGTACATTGTCCTCGCGAAATCCCCTTGCGCCGCGCCAGTATTCGCCATAACATACTGATACCGAAGTAGGGTTTTTTCTGCCTGAGACATTGCTTGTACATTCGCATTAATCCCGTTTCTTAGCGCCCATTCCTGCAACGTTGCCTGTGTAAGGTCAAGGCCATACTTTCTGAGCGGCCTTGTAGTCCCGGTAAATACAGATGCTAAATCCTCTGCAACGACACTTTGCTCCACATTGTAAAACGATGCCATGTCTGCGGTTAATTTTGTCAGCTCTATGGACATGTCTGACATTTTCCCCATCGGAAATCCCATGGCCGTTCCCATGGCTTGGAACCGGCTTGCATACTGCTTAACGGACAGCTCCGACATTCCAAACTGCTTAATGGAATTTTGTGCAAACTCCTCAAGCTTATATGACATGTCTCCGAAAGTCGCATCTACAACGTTTTGAACTTCTGTCAAATCAGACGCAACCTCTATGGACTGTTTTCCCCAGTTAAATAACTGCCGGATTCCAAGAATTGGAAGTAATGTCCGAAGCAGGCTTCTAAGCGAAACTGACAATTTGCTTATTGGTTTTACGGCTCCGGACGCCCTGCTTGACATGCTCAGAATGGAGCTGGATGCCTTATTTAGAGCGTTCCCCGCATTTTTCCCGGCAGAAGACAGGACAGATAGGCTCTGCCCCAGCTTTCCCGCATTCTCGCTTCCGCTTGCGTCGCTAACCTCTTTTATTTTTTGCCTTAACGCTTCAGCTTTCTTCTCGGCAATTGCAATTTGTTCCTGTAAATTGCGGAATCCTTTATCGTCCACATCTTCCACAATTCGTCCCATTGTAGTTTCGTTCACGAGCTTTGTCCGCAATTCATCCGCTTTTGCTTCTGTTTTTTCTAGCTCAATCCTGAGTTTGTCCAGATTTTCCGTTCTTATTTCTGGTATTTCAAGTTGGTTTAATTGGTTTGCAAATTCTCTTATCTTTTCGGATGTAGAAAAGGCTTTCCCTTCGATTGCCTCCATCACACTGGCATCGTATCCGAATGATGATTCCGGAATTTCAATTGTCTTTATTTTTTCAGAAACAGATGATATCTTTTGTTCCGCTTCGTTAATTCCGCTTATCTTAAAATCAAGTTCTGGTTTTGTATTTTTCATTTCCAGAATTTGGTTTTTTAAGCTTTCAATCTGATTCTCGTATTTTATTACATCCTTTACTGCATTTTCATATCCAAGCAAATTTGTTTTTCCGGACTTTTCAAGTTCCTTTTTTTTAAGTGTTGCGTTTGCAAGTTTATTTGAGAGCGTGTCAATTTGTTTTTGGATATATTCGGTTGAACCCTTTAACTCAAACCCTTTTCCCAAATCTTTATATTGTTCTGTGATTTGAGATAAAGATTTTGAAACCTTCTGTGCTTTTGATTGGACGTCCCTAGAGCCTTTAGTTATTCCACTCAAATCAATGGATTTCCCAATATTTGCAAGCTTGCTTGTATCAATGTTTAAGGCCTTGGAAAGATTGCCGAGGTTCTTAATAAGAGAGTTTATCGCCCGGTTTGCTTTAGTCGCGTCCGAAGCTATTTTTATTTCCAGAGAATCTATCTCAGCCATTCTTTCCACTTCCTTTCAAAATAAAAGGGCGATAGGCCATGACACCATATCGTCCTAAATTAAAATCTTGCCATGAGTGAGTTAAAATAACTTTTCGCCCGCTCAAGCTCTGCTTCTTGTTTTTCTTTTTCTGTCATCCATTTGTATTCTGGTCTTTCATTCTTCTCTTTATACTCCTGTTCTTCGGCAAGCTCGAACAATGATTTTTCTATGTATTTTCCCCTTGGGTGTTTTGCAAGGCCTCTTTCTATGGCGCATGCCACTGCCGACATTACGTACTGCCCCTGCATCCACGCAAGATAGTCTTTCTCTTTTAATTCTTTTTCGTGTGCTTTTAGATATGGTTCCATGTCAGCAGGACTAGACCAATCAATATCGTCTATGGACAAGCCATATCCTTTGGTGGCAATCATCAGAATTGGTCTGATTTCTTCACAGTAGATTTCCCATGTTAGTTCTCGTTCTGTACAACTTCCAGTTTCGGCTGAACCGTTTCCTCTGCTTCCACTGCCTTCTCTTCCTTCTGGAAGAGACTCGCTAAAAAACTGTCTTCTTTCATTGCATCCTGCAAATCATTGAACAGTTTCATCAGGTCTGCCCCTTCGCTTGAAGCATATTCGTCAACGAGGTCAAACGCCTTATTGAGCTGTTCCTCTTTTCCTTCTTTTGTGTCATAGTCGTATCCGAAATCCTTGTGATGAACCTGCAAACCCACAAGAAGAATTTCTGGCAGGAACAAGAGTAAATCCTCAATTCTTTCCATGTTTTCAATTTCATCTTCCGAATTAGTTCTCGCCACTCTTACAATTCTTGATACAAGTCTTTCTTTCAAAGTAGGCTTGTACCCAAACTTAATGTTGTATTCTTTTTCTCCAATTTTTAATTTCATATTTTCCCTTTCCCTTATGCCTATTTTTTATTTGAGGGAAACTTACGCAGTTGCTGTCGGCTCAACCGCGTCAGACCATCCTTCAACCTTGTTAATTGTGATTCTTCCTGTGTTGGAGTATGCGCTTGATACTTCGGCACCACCGAATCCTAAAATATTAGGTTCTCCAACAATAAAGAATGCTTCTTCAAGTGATGGATGATATGCCTCAAACCACATCCGGTTTCCCGCCGCTACCGCCGTTTTATATTCAGAAACAATTGTCGCCCATTCGTCATGTAGCGCGTTTGATTCATTGAATCCAATTTCCCACGTTCCACCTGGGTCTGCCAGTCCTCCGACATATTCCTTATACTCCGTCGCAGATAGTGGTGTTACTTCGATCTGTTCTTTTTCTGAGCTGATTTCACTAAGGCTTGTTGCGCCTTGTATTACCTTAAATGTCGTCGGCTTTGTTCCCGGTGTTGTCTCTACTCCATAGCAGAGATTCATGCCCGCTGTCGACATATAAATTGCTACTGCCATTTCTTTATTCCTCCTTTAATTCTCTGCCACACATAGGGCAATACTTGATTTCAACAATTTCACTTAACTTTTCATGTTTGTTTTTGTACCTTAGTACGAATACTTTTCCTTCTTTGATGATTGACATCTTGTCTTGAAGTTCATTTTTACTACCAATGTCAAACATGATTGGTTTGTTCCCATTTTCTTTTTTGCAAAATTCGCACATTTTTGTTTTCCTCGCATAAAAATAAGAGCATTTCTGCTCTTTTGGTTGTTTACAATATATCCCCTTCCCCTATGGGTCGTCTCCATCTTGATATTGTTCGGTATGTATCTCCCGAATTGTCGTGAAACGGCATACCGGCTGCCTTAAACCGCATGGTTTTCATTATCCTTAATACTTCTTTTGCTACTTCATCTGCCCTTGCTTGGTTTTGATTGTCCGTTACATCAATTTGAAATGACGCAGGGTCTATTCCTCCAAAAGTTTTTCCATCAAGCGTTTCAAATCCTTCTGGCGATTCCATAAAATGTATATATACCGTAGGGAATTTTGCCTTTGTGGGCGCTTTGTCACTCGTGGTAAAATTCAGGTCTGGATATTTCTTCTTTATCCTTTCGGAAAAGTTTGCCTTTGTCCTTGAGAATATCTGGCTTTCTAGGCTGTCAAGCATTTAGACCACCCGTTTCCGTTTCATAGAATTAGCCAATTCTTTTTGCCAATCATTCATAAGTCTAATAAAATCTCTTTCTCCTTTGGTAATTTTGCATTTGCAAGATGGGCTTTGATCAATCGCAACCGATTTACAAACCGCACCGTCTTCTGATGTTTCCTCTCTTGTAATCTTTTCAACAAGTTTTCCGTCCTTGTCGTATTTTTCTGTTGTTTCAATGATTTTTGTTTTAACCATGTTTATTCTCCTTTTCAAGAATTTTTGCTATTTCCTTAACTGTCTTAACGGATAGCGGTATTCCCTTTTTCCCGTAATCATTATCCATATAATAGTCTAATATCTCTTTCGGAAGTTCGCTTACTGGCGCGCTCTCGATTACTGTATCTGGCGTTTTCGATGTGATATTTTTATGATTATTTTTCACCGAATACCTCCTTTGCAATCTTCGGCACTTCCCTTATCAGTTCCATGCTTGTAAGGTGCATAAAAGGGCGTGCAGGCATCCCCTCTGTGTAATGCCATTTTCCATCTTGCCCTGGATAAAACCAGAAATAGCGTCCCGTTACCGGATTTTGCCTTATTGTCTTACCGACGTTGTAATCCCAGCTTACGCCCTCTGGCAGAGGATAGGGATATGGTCTATCCTCTCCGCGCTGTCCTGTGCCGAACTCAACAAATGCCGCATGGTCGCTGTCGGTTACGATTGCAAATATCACCCCATATTGTGTGCTACCTTTATACTCGCTGTGCAAACTCTGTATCAGTTCGCCTGTAAATATTGCGTCAAGGTCGGCTATCTGCACTCTGGCGATTTCGACCCCACGCTCGCTAAGTTTTTCCGCAAGAAGTCTGGCTTTGTTGGTTAGGCTGTCACGGTATTTCTCAAGGTCTTTCTGCAACTGCTTAATACTTGACGCGCTAAGCGTTGCGGTTAGGGGTTTCTTTGCCATAAGTTACACATCTTTCTCAATTTTCCTAAACCCTTGAAAATCAGCAAATCCAAATGAACCATCTTTGCAGTAGTGTGTTGTGTTTTTGTAAATGTTTCTTGCACACTTTACATGGTTTGTATGTCCTACTACCGACAATGCAACATTTATTCCCTGTGCAATATCTTCTCCTGTTGTGCAATCTTCAAATTCTTCTCCGCATAGTCGGCATTTATAAATTGCTTTGTATTCTGCGTTATCCATGCCCTACCTCCTACAAAATATCCAATTCCTGAAACACCTTGAAAATTTTTGGTGATTGGATTGCCAGCCAATCTATCAGAGTTTCATTCTCTGCAAAATCACTGTGACTTCTAAGCCCCGATTCTCCGAAAAATGCGTGAAACACTTCATGCCTTGCAACTTTCTTTTTGTATTCCTCAAAGTTATCAACTCGCATAACCTCTTTTTCAGTTTCCTTGCAGTCATTTAACACAATCCGTTTAGAATACTGCTCGCAAAGTCCGTCACACTCTTTCAGTTTCGGGTTTTCGCTCTCGGATTGAATAACTACTTCATATTCCGTTCCAAGAATACTTACTGTTTTCTTTTCCATGTCGCACCGCCTTAGAACTTTTTCAATGTTTTACCGTTGTTGTTCAAAAAATAAGATTCCGTTTGTTCGTCAAAAAGAAGTGTTTCGTTATCTTTCTTTTTAAGTCCATTGCTCAAGATAACCATTTTTACGGATTTCATTTCTTTTATCTTTTCTTTATTTTCCAAAGACGGAGAACAAATTTCAATAGTATCTGGCGTGTATTTTATTTGCTCTTTTGCAAAATCGAGTACAGAATATACATCTTCAAACGGTTTTCCAACTGCAATAATTTCTGAAAAAGCTATTTGCTCTGCTTCTCTGTATACTTCTTTTCCGTTCATTTCATACTGTAAAATCATATTCTATCTTCCTTTCTGTCTGTCTATCTTATTTTTATTTGACTATTGCCTTGAGAATTGCTTTATCAAAATTCAGCGAACTAATGACCTTTATTACACGAAAATCCGCTGAAAATTCATCGGGTACGGTTGAATACACCGTTTCTTTTTCTCCGTTATCATTCTCAATCTCAAACGGTACTTCGTGGTCGTATTCGCATTTCGGCTCACTGTCACGCCACACAAGCGCACCTATTACGATTGGATAGGCGGATTTTTCGTAGAGTGCTACCGCCTCATAGTCTGCTACGGATAGCCCGAAGGTCTGTGCTTCTGCCTCTCCGCCCGATTCGGCTATGTTTGCGTCAAATTCCTGTGGTGTGCCATAGATGATTTGTGTTTCGCCTGTCTCATATGGTATTTTGTTTCCCTCGCCATCTTCGTAATACAGTATATTTCCTTCTTCATCTCGGTTGTAGATTGGCACTTCTCCTATTTGGAGGGCGTAGTACATTCTTTGGGTATTTTTACGCAATGTACGCATTAAATCACTTCCTCGTAAATCGCCTTGATAACTTCTGCGTCATAAAGGGCATTATGCTTGTCGCCTGCGATAAAATTTCCGCATAATTCAGAAACAATGCCCTCTCTACTCTTGTCAAAGGCTTCTCTTTCAGAAATTCCGTAATGCCTTGCAATATCCTGATTGATGTCATGGCATACTGCCGATACATTCTTTGGTAAATCAAAAGCGCCGCCGAAAATATCAATCATTAAAACCATGTCATAATGGCATACATCAGAAACAAATTGAACGCTGTCAAACTTCTTTAACCACTCGCCAAACTCATACTGAATATCTGCTTTACTGCCGAGAACAACCGTTGTTTCGCTGTCCCCTCCAAGTCTTGCGGCAAGGGTATCATTTCCAGCAAGAATTGTGTGCTTTATCACATTTTCCTTTATCCAGTCATCACATTTGCTTTCGTCATAGTCAGAAAACTCCGCATAGAATTTCTTTCCCTCCTCTGACACAACACCAATGCTTAAAAGCGTTGTTCCGGCGTGCAAGCCCGTAAACTCCGTATCAAAATATAAATTCATTAGGTTTTGTTCCTCACTTTCCCGCATTTCTTACAAGTATAGCGGTATAGTTTCGCCATACCACCGTTTACCATGTGGAGATATTCATAGTTGTAATCGTGCTTGCAGAATAACTTTTTGAAAAATCCCATATTTCCTCCTACTTCTTAGCCTGTTTCCATACCTGATTTACGCCTGTGCTTGCAAGTCCGCTTACAATTCCAATTGCAATAGCGTTCAGAATGTCATGTGCCGGAAAATCAGGCATGACAAACATCCCGACAACACCTAAGATACCGCCACATACGCCCACGATAACCGGGATTGCCTCGTCTTTGATTGTTGAAATGTTTTTTGCGCCAAGTCCGATTAAATATGTGATAACCACGATTGCTAAAACTGTACCTACCTGTGCAATGTCCATTGTTTTACCTCCTACATTCCTAACCTCGTCATAATATAGCAGACCACCGCCCCAACAACCGCTGTGACTATATAACTTGTAACCTTTCGCCACATCTCACCGTCTCGGTTCTCTAGCTGGTCTAGCCGTTCGCCTTGTTTCATCTGCTCTCGCACCATGTTTTCCATGCTAAAAGCAAGTTTTTCCACGGCAGTTGTTAATGAGCCAATCTGTCGCACATCACCCTCTACAATTTCAAGCCGTTTGCTTTGTCTACTGTTCGCCTCGTCCATGCGACGCACAAATTCCTCATGTTCTTTTCTTGTAATTAAATCCTTTTCGTCCATAGGATAAGTTACCTCCTATAAAATATTGAAAATCCGACTGCACCACCGCCACCTAATGTCGGACACCCTGCAACCGCCCTACCGCACCGCAATAGGACAGCCACGCACAATCTTCTACAAAACCCTTACAAACGGGCATATTCCACTGAAATACTTATCCCTGTCAATGTAACTTCTTGATGTGCCGTTTTCTCCTGAAGAACTCTGCCCCTCTGCCCCTATTTGGTTATAGTCGTACAGTGCGATATTTCTGATATTTGAAAAGTAATCATACATATCCTGCTCAATCTGACTGTCGCTATAAGTCTTTGGGTAATTTCTCGCCCTCTTAACTTCACGCATGGCATTTCTGACTTTGGAAAGCAAGAGGGTTTCGTTGAAATTCTCGTCAGATACGGACAGTTCGGTGGATAAGTCGGCAAAAATCTCCTGTTCAAGCCCTGCGGTCATGCCACCGTCGATTTCATCTGCCATAGTTCCACCGCCTTACAGATTGAAATGCTCTGTCAAAATCTTTTTCAGTTCATTTCCACTTGTTTCAAAAGCATTTTCAATACCCTCTGCCGCCGCCAAGTTCTGCAACTCTGCGGTGCTCATGCGGTTAATTTCGGTTTTGGTGTACTGTTTATCCTCTTTTGTTTCAAGCGTAATGTCATCATCTGAAAACGGCAGAGAACTTTCGCCCTCTGCCGTATCAATTTCCGGTACATCTTCGCCTGCCTGATAATACTGCCCGTTTACCTTTACCATGTGGTCATAAACCATATAGCCGCACCTCCTATTTCACTTTGATAACGAAAATGCTGTCCATGCCCTCAAATGACGGAAGTGCAATCTGCGATGCAGTGGTTTCGATAGCAACGCCCGGCTTATAAACGGTCTGAACCGCTACCGCAATACCGCTATCAAGCACGGTAATGTCAACCGGTGCCTGCGGTGCTTTTACAATGTCGCTGATTGCAGTAAGTTCTTCTGGCGTTGTGCCTCTCCATGTATTCCCAAGCTGTCCGTTTCCGAGAATCGTCACATAGTTATCAGGATAGAATTTTTTCTGTGAATCGTCGTAATCCTGATACATCTTGTCGTAACTAATCCACTCAAGACCAAGTTTCCGGCTGACAACTTCCTTTACGGTACTCCTGTCGATAAAGTCAATCGCTTTTCCTGTAATAGAAACAAGAGCGTTTTTTACTTGACTGTTTTCAAGCAGATAGTTAAATGTCGTGGTATTCCCAAGAATTGTCGTTGCCACTACACCGATACTTGCAAGGTACTCAATCGCCTTGTCAATGTCGTTCAGCGGTTTTGCGGTCGTGCTGTTATCCCATGTATCATTGCCCGTCAGCGCAAGGTAATTTGTTCCCTTCCATGTACCGTCAGGGTCATAATCGTAAGTCGCTTTCGTATTGTCTGCCATAGGGATAACAATTTCCATTTCGCCGCTCGTCGGTGCAAGCAGATTCATTCTCATGCGCTCTGCGGAGATTTCTGCGCCCTCCACAAGGTTTCTCGTATCGTCATACATGGAATCAATAACTGGCTGTAAGTACGGGTCGTTGCTGTCTTTGATACGGGAAAGTTCCATAAGGTCATGCTCTTTGATAAGCATACTTTCTCTAAAGAACATCATTTCCTCTTTGGTTTTCTGTGCCTCGCCCCTTGGACGAATGGTGGGAATCGCGTCAAAGTTTGACGGCTTTAATGCCACGCCAAGCCCCTTGTGTGTCTTAATCCACGCAAGGTCAAGTCCCATTTTCTTCTTATTTGGGAAATATGCCTCTCCCAAAAACGGGATTCTGTTGCTGTACGCCTCTGTCATGTATGCCGCAATCGCAGAGGTGTTATATACTTCTGAAATATACATCTTCTATTCTTCCTTTCTTGATTTTTTTGCAAACAAAAAAGACTGAATGTATCAGTCTTTCAAGCGTCTTGTTGTTTGGTTTTTCAACCTCCGCTTGCCGGTGTTGATGTTGCCGCAACAATCGGTTCTTCAAAACGGATTCTGTTTCCGGCATTGTTCATTGCCGTTACCAGTGCGCCGTCATAGGTAAGTCCGCTGTTTTTCTGCGCTCTCTTTGTATTGATGTAAGCCTCGGTCAGAATTGTTCCCTGCGGTCTTTCCTCTCTCACATCTACAAGCAGAATACCAACTGCACCAGTCCACGGTGTAGCCGATACGGGTTTTCCATCCTTATCAATCGGTGTTCCTGCCTTAACTACCTTTTTGCCGTCACTTCCTGCCGTTGTGGTCGAAAAATCAATCGTCATCGGAACACCCTTAAATGGTGGACGGTTCAAAATTTCCGTTCCTGCTCCAAAACTAGCGGTTTCAACCGCCATATCGCCTCTTGCCATTTCTTTTACCTCCTATAATTTGCCAAAATTGATTCGTTGGCTGTTCCTGCCCTCTTTGCAGAAGCAACAGCCATGTCCGTAGCCATCGAATTTGTACCGCCGTCTCCCGACTGCCCGCCTGGATTGGTAGAATTGTGAGCAATCTCCTGTTCCTTTGCGTTTGCGGCGGCTGTTTCTTTTTCTGCAATGATTGTTCCCAAAACGTCATAGTCAAAAGAACCGTCATCTTTTACAATCTGCTTTGCCTGTTCTGCTGTTACCTTGAATTTCTCAACTGCTGCCGCCCTGCTGTCTCTTATCGCCGCATCTTTTTCAAGGTCTGCGATTTTCTGATTCGCCTTTTTTAGCGCATCTTCAAACTTTTCTGCATCGGTCATCTTGCTCTGCTCTATTTCTTCAAGTTTTTTCTGTAATTCTTCCACGTTCCCAGCACTTTCTCTCAGGTCATCAAGTTCCTTTTTTGCCTTTTCAGCATTTTTGTTTGCGTTTTGAACATCTTTGCTGTTTTCGGCAATAACTTTTTCGACCTGCTCATCGGTCAATCCTAACGCGATCAATTCCTCTCTTTTCATGTTTCCTCCTTATGCCATACGAGTTTTTATACGGTGCAACGACACCGAGTGGCATTGATGATTTTTACGCTCACATCTTTGCGAATTTTTTATAAAATAAAAAGACAACCGATTTTTCGATTGCCTTTTACTCCCTGTTTATTTTTTCTTGTGCCAAATATCGTCTCCTATTGGAGTTTCAAATGCCCTTTCAACGCTCCAACCTCTGTAAATTCTTTGAACCAAAGTTTTATATGGTATATCAAATTCTCTCGCCCACTCTGCTACCGTTTTCTTTTCTCCATGATATTCTAATATATGATTACTTCTTTTGTTATTCGCTTGTTCAATAATTGTAGACCATTTGCAATTTTCGGGGCAGTAATCGCCGTTTGTATCTTTTCTATCAAGCGATAATTCTCTTGAACTTTTCTTTTCATCATACCCATTCGCATAAGACCATTCCATGAACGGAATAAACTCATGCCATTCTTGGCAAACTTTAATTCCTCTGCCTCCATAATCCACATAACTGTCAACTTTTGGATTATAGCATCTGTTTTTCATGTTACACCAAATCAAATACAATCTTGTGTCTGTCATATCGTGTTTTATTTTTCTCTTTTGCATTTCTTCATAATTCAGACAACCACAACTTCTTGTCAACCCTCTTTTAAGGCTCGTTGCGTGAACTACTGTATATTTTCCACAATCGCAACGGCATTTCCATCTTGTTTGCTGATGTTTTCCGTCTTTTGATATATAATTTTCTGCTCTTTCAATTACAGTTAGTCTGCCAAATCGTTGACCTGTCAAATCATTAAGTTTCGGCATATCCAGCACCTTCCTTTCAAACCAATTATATCATAGTTGCTAGTTACTTGCAAGTTATTTTATTCATTCTTGACAGTTTTTAACTAGCAATTTATAATACATTTTAGTAGGAGGTGTTAGTATGCCGCAAGGTAAAATCGCAGAAAGCAAGGTAAAAACAACTATTGTTATGGAAAAAGAATTAAAATCGGCATTGGAAGAACTCGCCAAAAAGGAACGGCGTTCTTTCAACAATCTCATGGTTGGCATTTTAGCCGATTATGTAGAGGAAAAGAAAAGGTAGCTTATTCGGCTACCTTTTCTAATGCAATTTCTTCTTTCTCCTGTCCCGTCTCTTGTTCTTTTTCCTGTTCCTTTTCTGCCATATCTACCGTTTTATACAGATTATCAAAATATGGCTTACTCAATATGAACACTTTTTCGGCATCGCCCCAAAGTCCACACGTTGCCGTTGCTACTTGCGGATTTATTCCAGCTTGCAATAATACCGTCAACGCCTGTGCTTTTGTATAAAGATTATCTAGTGGAGAGTGATTTATCTGTGCTTCAAAATCTCTTGTCGTAATACCTAAATCATCTCCCGATATTCTTAACAGATTTAATACGATTTTTGCAAGTTTTTTGTCCCCTGCTTTCACAAGAGGGTCTTTCAATTTTGCTCTTGTCTTTGAAAAATCCCAACCAGCGCGCAAACTCACGGCTCCTTGAGTGTCACCGCCAGAATTTTGGCTTTCTCGGTTCGGTATGGATAATATTGACAACGCATTATCCCATAAGTCATCTTTTGCTACTTGGCTTTCTGTCTGATTTAACTCCTGCGACATAATATCGACATCTGCTCGATTTTCATTATTATTCGATTTTACAACCAATGCCCCCATCAATTTCATTTTAGCAAAGGTTCCTTCATCTATGTCGCAATTAACAAACTTTACCCACGACTGAACAAACTGCTCTATAGAATCCATTCTGTTAGATTGCATATTGTTGATTGCATCTAAAATGTCAATCACAAGTTCTATATCCGAAATTCTTTCGTGATTGTTCGGATATTCAATAATTGGTATATCCCCAAATGCGTGTAGTTTGCTGTCAATCACTTTTCCGTTTTTTATGATAAACTGCTTATTTTTTGAGAAGCACAGTTTGTACCATTCTTTATTTTTGTTTTTTAATTCTTGTACCGCCAGTAATGGTTCTTCTGTGCTTCTTGAATATATAACAAATGTGTTCATCGGACTTGGCGATACAATCCTAAATGGCAAATCGCTGTTTTCTGCAATTTGAACTGCCTTAAAAGAAGTTCCCGTTGCCGACTGCCATTCACCAGCCTTAATATCTTTTGATTGCTTGTCTGCGTCAACCATATAATCATTCAGAGCATCAACAGCTTTATTTATTTTTTCATCGTCTTTTCGGCTTATGTACTGGACTGGCTCTCCGTATGTCTGACCTGTTTTGAATTGAACTATCTCATACGCATGGTTTTCAACGATATAATTTACAATATCGTCTCGCACCGTTTTTGTTCTATATCTGATAGGCTGGTCGCCTTTGTAGTAATTCCAAAGGTATTTGAATATGGTTTTATTCCAGTTAAAATCTCCTATACAGCTACCCACAACAGAAACGATATTGCCCTCTGTGATTTCGTCCACATCGGCGTATGAAATTCTTCTGCCATAACAACCTTGCACAAGGTTTTGCAAATGTAGTGTGTTCATGGTTCACCGCCTTATATAAAAGTTATTCCAGAACTGCAATTACGCTTTGGAATATCTTTAATCTCTGTTTCTCCTGTGTCAATGTGATAAATGACGCGTTTTCTACATCTGCTATATCTTGTGATATAGTTTGATGTCGACCGCCCATCATATGTTCCTACATGAGAATTACATTGCGGGCAGAATATTTTTACTGGTTTATATTTCTTCATGCTAAATCTTCAAAATAAAAGCAACCGCCGATTATTGCTCGGTAGTTGCGTTGTTTTTTCTGATTTCAATTTGTGTAACGCCTGTTTCTTTGTTTTCTTCCACAATCAATTCTGGCGCATTTTCTTTGAGATACATATTCAAAAGCACGACACACGCCGCCGCTGTTTCATCGGAAACATTCAGTTTTGCTTCTATTGTCAATTCTCCTGCTTTCGCCATAATTACCCTCTCTTTCCTCAAACTCAAATATCCATATGCGCTATCACTCGCATAATCTTATTCATGGTCTTTTTCGCAATCTTCTTTACCGTTGTCGTGCCGACATTCATTTCCTCTGCACAATATTCATAGGAGTATTCTTTATTTCTCAAATTAAAAAACTGCAACTCCTGCTCGGTAAAGTTTGCGTTCTCTATGATGTAATCAATCTCTGGTTTCGTAAATTCGGGGATTATGTTCTTTGTCCTCATGTAATCCCCTCCTTAAATCATTTTTCCACGTAAAAAGACGCTACCGTTTTGGCAACGCCTTTTCTTTTGAGGATTTTGTCAATGAAAAACTCTGTTGAGATTTCATCTCAATTATGAGTTTAACACCGATTAAATGTGAATTGTGTGAAACTTATAAATATTTAGAAATTATTTTACTGACAAGGCTGCGGTCTATATGTAATTCTCTTGCCACTTGCTGTTGTGTTTTATCTTCAAAATATATTGCATGGAATATTCTTCTATCTCTGCTGACAGGAATATTGTCAATAAACATTTCTATACTTTCAGTCATTTCAAGTAGTTCATTTTCCTTGTCAATAAGCCTGTCCATCTTTTTTCTAAGGATTTTTTTTCGCCTTTCAAAAGCCAGAACGGGAAAACCCTCAATCTTAAATCCTTGAATGCCGCCCAATCCACCTTTTACCTTGTCGCATACAGTACCCTCTTCAAGAAGTTTCGCAATATCATCTTCTGTTTTTTGAATATCTTCCCTCATGCGTTTGATTTCTTCTTGCATATTACTGTATTGAACCATTATTTCTTTCCTTGGAGCTTTTGGCTTAATTGTATCCATATCCATACCCTCCTGTTCTGAATGGGTTTTGTGCCGCCTCGACTACATTTGAATTTCTTTCATCGTTCATAGCCATGTTTGTTATTGAATCTGCGCTATCATCATGTGGATTCTTTCCTTCTGACGTAATCATCTGCAATTCATTCATAGCATTGTCGTACATTTCCGTTCTTCTAAATCTTTTAATTCCGTTTTCTTCATCTTCCGTCGGCGTTGGAAGAAATCTGTTTTCCATCAGAAAGCTATAATTATCTTTTACATAATCCGAATACGCTTTTATCCGCTCCATTTTATCCATCTTGTTTGAAGTGTTAAATGGTATAATTTTGCAGTGATAACACTTTCTTTTCTTCAATTCTTTTTCAAGGTTTTCTGCATATAAACCTCCGCCAGAATTTTTTTCTATTCTTAACTCCGTAATAACATTTTTTATAATGGCATCCGCCACAAGTGGAATTGTTACATTTTGCGTGCCTCTCTTAAATACCCAGTCAATAATTGTTTGTTTTCCCGTTTCTTTGTTTTTTAATTTTACTGGCATTGATAGGCTGTCTGCGCCGCCAAAGGCAGGGTCACATAAAGCTGTGACAATCCATATTCCATCATCAATAATTCCATCAGAATATTTAAGTTCTTCTTGTGGAAATAGCAACCCTTCTCTTACATATGGTTTTTGTTGATATTTAGCCATCCATTCAGCGTTTGCAAGTCTTTCTCGCATATTCTTGTAGTATTCAGTGCTAAATCCATTTATTTCGTAATCAAAATTGCTTTCATCGTTTTCGTTCAATGCGGGTATTCTTCGGAAATAATATCTTTCATCTCTTTCGTATTGAACGCTAATTCTTTGGAGCGGGTCTAGGACATTCCATAAAGTACCTACCATCAGTTCTTTTGCCCCGTCATTTTTGCGGTCAACCATCTTATTTAGATATTCTTGGTATGTATTTTCCATACGTTGCGGGCTTAAAGAATGTTCCCTATCCCTTACAAGGTCATCGACATATAAATATCCGTCTGCCGATACATCAATAGCGCCCGTCCATGTTCCGTCAATTCCTCGGCAAGTTATGGTTGCGAATCTGTCTGGGTCGCCTAATGTAATTGTAAATTCATCTGCGCTTTTATCCGTTGGAAACGGTTTATTTTGATATTCTGGATGAATATAATCGAACAATTCCTTAAACGTGTACTCCGGTGTTGAAATTAGGTTCATAAGCTCCTTGTAGAAACCTTTTGCAAGTATTCCAGAATGACCGCCCATTGCACTATGACTGTTTGGTCGTTTTAATGCTATCCATGAAAGAAAGAAAATACAAACAGTTGATTTTCCGACGCGGCTAGGCATGGATAATCCGAAAAACTTTTGTTTCTTCGTATCTTCCAAATTTTGCAAATCTTCAACCACGGCATTTAATGTTTTTCTTCTTGGCAGATAAAATCTCTTTACATGAGGTCTGTTTTTCTCCATGTAGTAGATAAAGCTCTCAAACTTATACGGAGCCTCCAGCTTCAATATCTCATACCACTTATCCACCATTTCATGCCCTGTCTTGTTGGCAAAGCAGAACTTTTCAAGCTCCCATATGTCACCCCCTGCACCGTTTATGACATACCGGTTCATCAATTCTTTTGCCCTAGGTGCGATTTTCAGGGCGGTTTTTATGTCGTTGTCTTTTTCGTTTGCCCAAAAGACATAAGTATAAAACGCATCAACGTAAACGGTAGATAGTGAGTACCTATACAAAACTGAAGCAAACCTGTATGATAGAAACAGATTTGCTCCAGTCTT
>ERZ808044.254-NODE-254-length-69842-cov-7.419609_pt1 | contig 69842 bp, 62 predicted proteins | sample MGYA00380195_ERZ808044 | MGnify/ENA primary metagenome ERZ808044 (study PRJEB31490, sample SAMN06133423) | mouse gut metagenome | isolation source: Z7_2 | host: mice | place: China: Chengdu | collected 2015-05 ...
ATCTTCATAGGGCGGACGCCCGGGGCTTCTTGTCCGCGGTACGCGGGCAAGAAGATGCAAGGCTGAACTGTTACTTAAGAAAAGTAAGACCGAACGCTTACTCTTCCAGATAGCAAACGGTATAATGTGCTTCTCCCTCACGGTCAATTTCCATCAGAATATAAGATGGTTTTCTCCCCTCCTGCCGCGGATAGGAAAGGCTTCCCGGATTTAAAACCACCAGACCGTCATTACAGTATTCCAGACAGGGTCTGTGGGTATGGCCAAACATGACAATGTCCGCCTTTCTGGCTCTTGCTTCTTCTTTGATTCTCTCGGTCCCCAGAGATACGCCATACATATGACCATGACTGATAAAAGCACGGTATTTTCCTATGAAAATCTCTTCTTCCCGTGCACAGAGGGAGAAGAAATCATTATTTCCATAGACCACATGAATTACACAGTTGTCATTATGAATCCATTCCTTAAAATACTCTTCGCTTCCCTCGGTGTCTCCCAGATGAATCAACATATCAAAGGGAGCCGTTTTCTCAATGACCGTTTTAAGGTTCTGATCTCTCCTGTGTGTATCGCTGACAATCAATATTTTCATGACCATTCCCCGATTTCTTTTTCCAGACATGCCTTCATGGCCCGGAGCGCCTTGCCGCGGTGACTGATTTTGTTTTTCTCTTCCATGGAAATCTCCGCGGAAGTTTTTCCCAGCCCGGGCAGAAAAAGGATGGGGTCGTATCCGAACCCCTCGTCTCCGGCCGGTTCATAGGCAATACGCCCCTCCATGGTATCTCTGACCGATAATGTCCTTCCATCAGGAAGTACTGCTGCAATCACGCAGACAAACCGTGCTGACCTTTTCTCATCGGCCACACCGTTCAGTCTGTGAATCAGATTCCAGTTTTTGATTTCGTAAGAGGTTTTCTCTCCCATATACCGGGCAGAATAGACTCCCGGCTCTTTATTAAGCACATCCACCTCCAGGCCGGAATCATCTGCCAGAACGATTCCCCCGGTCTGTTCCCAGACAGCCCTGGCCTTAATAAGGGCATTGGCCTCAAAGGTAGCCCCGTCCTCCTCAATATCTATCCGGACTCCTGCTTCCTTCATGGATAAAATTTCCATTCCCAGGTCTTTCAGCAATTCACGGATTTCCCGCATTTTCCCCTCATTGGATGTGGCAAATACAATTTTATGTTCCATATTCTCAAACCCTCAGTTTATTTTTTCTCCGCCTTTGTTCCATAGGCCTTCAGGCAGACATTACACTTTTCTCTGGTCTCTGTCCTGAACCAGTCCTTTCCATCGAAACTAATATACCCTTCTCCATCGCTAATGTCAACGTTTCCGGTTCTGATTCCTGCCTGATATTCGATAGCCACAGGCTGTCCTGTGCCCGGTGAATCAATTTCCACCAGAACAGCAAAGCGCTTATTTTTCTCCACTGTCATCTCTCTCTGCCATGGAATGGTGTAAAAACCCGCATTTTTAAGATGGCCCTCCGCCATAAGGATTCTTTCCGAAAGGACTTCTCCCATGTCGGATTCTCCCCCGCGCTCCGGCACCATGGCAAAGTAAATCCGGTATGAGGTGTCCGGCCTTGTGGCGTAAAAGCCTGCTGCCTTTATGGCCTCCCGCTCTTCTGTCTCATAGACATTGGCAAACCATGCCGCAGAACTCTCACCACCCAGCTGCCCGGTCCATCCACAGAGATCTGTCTGGTGGATGAAGTCATAGTTTTTTACAGACTCCACTCCTGTGTAAGCGATACTGTAACATCCAATCCGGGTGTCTTCATAGGACACATAAAAAAATCCTCTGTCTCCAAAACCTTCTCCCCAGCTGTTCATGCAAAGAAACGCGCCGTCTTTTTGGGGTTTTCCGGAAAAATTTTCTCTGGAATATCCGTCGTCCCAGCCCACGATAACCACATCGTGATTGGCCTCCGCCGCTCCGTCATAATAGAAACTGTATGTATCTCCCCGGTAACAGGCATCCCCATCTGTCCCGGCAACTGCAGGCAGGAACAGGGAGCTTTGAACGCCGCCCGTTTCATAAACAGCTTCTTTAATTGCGCCATAGTCCTTCTCTCCCAGAATTTGCACAGTCTGCACATGGCAGACAGGCTTTAGTCCATCGGGAGATTTTCCATCTCCATATGGATCTTCCTCCTCCGCCACAGGTCCCTGCCATGCCAGAAGATAAGAAGATGACATGGCATAATCGCCGCCGTCATTTTGTCCCAGGCCAAAGCTGTTTTTTAAAGTCATATGATCTGCAGAAAGGGGAACTGCCATTTCCTGCGGCATGGATGTGGAGAGGGCGGCAAGGGATGCAAAAGCCCAGCAGGTTCCCAGATCTTCCTGGTCAGGGGCTGCCAGAACCTCCTGCCGGCTCCTCAGATCAAATTTCTCAGGAAGCTTTGGGCTGCTGTCAAATTGCCCGTAAGACTCCCGTCCTGCGGCAAAGGACACTGCCGGCTGTTTTCTGGAAGCCGGGTCACAAAGTCCTGCCATAACTGCCGCAAAAAGCGCAAGCATTCCGGCTGACCGTCTATGCATGATTCGGGGATTTCCTGTTCGCTTATGCACGATCCGTTTCTTCTTCATTCCGCTTCTCCCTGATCCTTCCGGAAGGTTTCGGCCCCTGGAACTGATAAAAATACGTTTTCATCATGCCATTATAAATTTTCCTGTTTTTATCAGCCTTCCGCCCGAAATACCGCTCTGTATCCTCATAAGCGGTAATAATATAGGCGGACCAGGAATCCAGGGCCTGATACCGCTCGCCAATGGTCCGGTACAGCCCGGGCAGGTTCTTCTTTTCTTCAATCCGCTCTCCATAAGGCGGGTTTGTAATGATAAAACCATATTTTTTCGGATGACTCAATTCGCTCACCGGCCTTTGCTGGAAGTGAATCATATGGTCCACTCCCGCCGCCTTTGCATTAGCCCTGGCGGCACGGATGATCTCACCGTCAATGTCATAGCCCTGAATATCCACTTTCATATCCCTTTGCACCAGGTCACCGGCTTCATCCATGGCCGCATACCAGCATTTTCTCGGAATCAGATTTTTCCAGTCCTCTGAAAGAAATTCCCGGTTCATTCCCGGGGCCATGGAAGCGGCCATCATGGCGGCCTCAATGGGGAAAGTACCGCTGCCGCAGAAGGGGTCCACCAAAATCCGATCCGCCTTCCACGGAGTCAGCATAATAAGAGCCGCCGCCAGGGTCTCTGTAATAGGTGCCTTACTGGTTAATGTCCGATACCCACGCTTGTGAAGAGATTCCCCTGATGTATCAATGGCCACTGTTACCACATCTTTATAAAGGAAAACCCTGAGAGGATAGCTGGCACCATTTTCAGGAAACCAGGAAATCCCATAGGCCTCCTTCATCCGCTCCACCATGGCCTTTTTCATGATGGACTGAATATCAGACGGGCTGAAGAGCCTGCTTTTTATGGAGGAAGCCTTGGCAACCCAGAACCTACCATCCCGGGGAATGTAACGCTCCCACGGAATGGCTTTTGTTCCCTGGAACAGTTCCTCAAAGGTTTCTGCACGGAAGCTCCCTGCCTTTAACAGAATCCTTTCTGTGGTTCTCAAAAATATATTGGCACGGCAGATGGCCTCTGCGTCACCGGTAAAGGTCACGCGGCCATCCTCCACCTGGCCCACCTCATAGCCCAGGTCCGTGATCTCTTTTTTCATGACTGCTTCCAGCCCAAAATGGCAGGGAGCAATTAACTCAAAATGTTCCAAAGCTTTTTCTCCTGTCACATGATTTCCCGTTTCCCGCAACAGCTCAGACAGCCTCTGAACTGTTACCATTTCCTCTTCATTTTAAGGGCAGTTTAAACCTCTGTCAAATGATTTTTTATGAAGAAACATAATGCCGTCCCCGGTAATAAGAAAGGCCCCCATAGGTATTAACGGCACGGAAGCCCATTTTGGAAAGTTCCCTGGCCGCCAGAAGGCTGTTGGAACCGTGGGTGCAGTAAACGATAATTTCCCTGTCTCTGGAAAGTATTTCATCGGCCTGTTCAATTTCTGACAGGGGCAGGTTTACTGCCCCCTCCAGATGCCCTCTCCCGTACTCTTCCCTGTCCCGGACATCTAAGAGGATAAAATCTCCTCCCCTGTTCAGGATCTCTTCCAGTTGTTTCATGGAAATGGTCTGGAACATGGTTCCCTCCATTGATATATTCTTATCTATAAGATATTCCCTTGTCCTGGGACATGTTACACCGAGCGTAATCTTATGTATGAAAGTAAAGTGCGGCAGGGAGCAATTTCCCTGCCGCGTTCTGTACTGTATGGTTTAGTAGTTGTCTCTGCAGTTCTGGCTGCCGTTTCTGCCGGAATTTTTGCTGCTGTTCTGGCTTTTATTCTGGCTGTTGTTCTGGCTGTTGTTCTGACTGTTGTTCTGGCTGCTGTTCTGATTATTATTCTGGCTGCTGTTTCTTGTGCTGTTGTCCATATCATAGCTGTTCTTAGACATTTGAAGTACCTCCTAAAGTGGTTTTCATTTACTACACCCTTAGTATGGCACAGGTTTTCAAAATCTATTCGCCAAACATAAATTTTAACTTTTTAATACAATGACTGAAAGCCGGAATTAAAAACAAATCCGCGCAAATCCAGGCCAGAGGGCTGGCAAAGCAGGCCGGCAGAAAGCCGAACACAGGCACCAGTACAAATCCCACAAATGCTCTGGCCGCCATTTCGCAGACACCTGCCAGAATAGCAAAGGTACTGTATCCCAGCCCCTGGATAGCAAACCGAACCACATTGACCATGGTCAGAGGAATATAAAACAGACTGTTGATCCTGAGAAATAAGGCTACCTGTCCGATCAGCTCCGTTTCTTTCTCATCCATAAACAGCAGGGCAATATGCCTCCCAAAGAAATATAAGAACGCAAAAGCGGCAATGGAATAAATAAATCCGATGACATTGGCCGTCCAAACGCCCTGTTTTACCCGGTCCAGCTTTCTTGCACCCACGTTCTGCCCTGCGTAGGTGGCCATGGTGCCGCCAAGGGCATCAAAGGGGGCACAGAAAAACATGCTGACTTTGCTCCCTGTGGATACCGCCGCGACAGCCAGGGAACCCAGGGAATTCACGGCCGTCTGGAGCACTACGCTCCCGATGGCCGTAATGGAATACTGAAGTCCCATGGGAATTCCCATGACACAAAGCACTTTTATCATGTCGCCGTCCGGTCTTTTCTCGTCCAAAGTCATTTTAAGAATCGGAAAATTTTTCACCATATAGGCCAGACACAAAACCGCGGAAATCCCCTGGGAAACCACTGTTGCCAGGGCCGGGCCGCCCACACCCATCCCCATCACAAGAATGGTAAAAAAATCCAGTCCGATATTTAAAACCGAGGACAGTAAAAGGAAATATACCGGCGTTTTGCTGTCTCCAAGACTTCGGATGATTCCCGCCAGAAGATTGTAAAAGTATGTGACCGGAATTCCCAGAAAAATCACAAATATGTAATCATAAGCACCGTCGATGATGTCTGATGGCGTATTCATCCATCTTAAAATATCCATGCAGAGAATTCCCACAATCACTGTCATAACCGCCGAAAAAGCGGCCGCCAGCCAGACGGCATTGGCCACAAATTTTCTCATGCCTTTATGGTCTCCCGCACCGAATTTTTGTGCCACCGGTATGGCAAAACCATTGGAAACACCGATGCAGAATCCATTGATCATGAAATTGATGGAACCGGTGGAACCCACTGCCGCCAATGCGGTAACCCCCAGACACTGGCCCACAATGATGGTATCCACCATATTGTAAAACTGCTGAAACAAAAATCCCAGCAGCATGGGAATTGCAAAACCCAAAATCAGTTTCAGAGGAGCGCCTGCTGTTAAATCCTTTCCCTCGCTTCTGCTCATTGTCATTCCTCCTGAGTACATGTTTCTGATATGTATGACCTTTTGACCCTGATATCACAATCAGTAACAATTACGATACATTATAAAATGGGTGTTATGAAATGTACAGACAGCAAAACAGCGAAAATATTCTGAAATTCCGCTTCTCTTTCGTGCAATCCTGTGATATGATGATGCCAGGAGCAAAAGATATCCTGCTCCTGTGACAGTAATATAAAATATGCAGAGTAGACGTGTGCGCGTTAAGTGCCTGCCAGACGGGGAGTTGCTGGCGGGACGAAGGGTCAGAGCCCGCGGTGCACATATCGCATCCCACTGCCTCAGAGGATTTTCACATACCTCCTGTTGCGTCAGAATTCGTAGCAGTTCAGGTAGGCCTGCACGTTTTACGTGCTGACCGTATGAAAATGCAGTGGCACGAGCATACGGCCCATCGCGAAGCAATTCTAAGTGGCTGTGTGCCGTAACCGTTCAGATGTTATCCGAACCGTTACCGGAATTCTGCAAAGGAGGTATTTTTATGAAAAAATTGCTTGCTTTGATTTCTGAATCCTATCATGAATTCAAAAATGTAAGCACAGTCACTACCTGTGCCATGTTCGGCGCAATGTCTGTGGTTCTTGGATACTATTCCATCCGCGTAACCCCCAATTTAAAAATCGGTCTTGGAGCCCTGCCCAACGAACTGGTGGACTATCTGTTCGGCCCTGTGGTGGGATGTCTGTTCGGCGGCGCTATGGACGTGGTAAAGTATCTCATAAAGCCGGATGGAGGATTCATGTTCGGCTTTACCTTCAATGCCATGCTGGCCGCTTTCATTTATGGACTTTTTCTCTATAAGCGGCCTTTAAGCCTGCGCCGGATGCTGGCAGCAAAGTTTATCGTTGTAGTTCTCTGCAACATCATCCTCGGCACCTACTGGCTTTCCTTGTTGAACGGGAAGGGCTATCTGGCCATTCTTCCGGCCCGGATCATAAAAAACCTGATTCAATGGCCGGTGGACTCCCTGCTTTTTATTCTGGTTGCAAAAGCCCTGGAACAGGCAGGTGCATTTCGTCTGATTCGCCACGGCAAACGTCAGTAATGTCTGCTGCAACTCCCGGCAAAAATTCCCCGCGGCAATGAACCGGATGCCCGTGCAGACGCGGCACCCGGCTCATTGGCCGCGGGAATAAAGTAAAAACAGCCCGCAGGCTTTTCCTTTCCCTGCGGGCTGTTTGATTTGTCCCATAATATTTCAGATACTAAACGATTACTTAATCTCCCATCACATTTACAATTTTTACCGGATTTCTATATCTCCAGTTGGAAATCCTGATTCCATTTCTTTCATTGGAAGCATGGACCACCTGGCCATCACCGATATACAGGGCTACGTGGTTAATGCGGCTTCCGCTTCCATAGAAAACCAGATCTCCCGGGCGTATTTCCGCTGCGCTGACAGCCCGGCCATGCCCTGACTGTCCGCTGGAAGAATGGGGCAGTTCAACTCCCGCAGAATTTCTCATCACATAAGAAGTGAATCCGGAACAGTCCGCCCCTGTGTTGGGATTGGTTCCGCCATACACATAGCGGTTGCCGACAAACTGTACCGCATATTCTACCAGATCATCCCGTCTCTTTGCTGCCACATCCACGACTACTTCCTCTGCGGTTTCGGCAACAGTCGCAGCTGCCGTCACCGTATTTAAATATCCTTCAAAATCTCCTGCGGAAATTTTCGCCCACTGGCCGTCTACCAGTTCAAGAACATCATATGTAGCGCCTGTATGGGCCTGTCCCACAATTTCAGAATCCTCGCTGGGCTCAGAATGGATATCCGTGCTCATATCATCCACACGAATCAGCATCGCGGTGCTTGTCTGGTATTCCGGGCTTTCCTGGTCAGCCAGAGTCCTTTGGGGCCCGGCAGCCACTATTGCAGTACAGAAGCAGAAAAATCCAATAGTTTTAAATAATTTGTTTGTCATATATTCCCCTAACATTTTTTTTACGTTTTTTATCTTTTGTTACAAATATGTTAAATCTTGTTACAAACAAATTATATTTCCTTCTGATGTTTTTGTCAACCGATTCGACTAAATTCATACATTCTTAATATTTTCTTTCGTTTTTCCATTATATGAAAAACCCGCAGAATTCTGCGGGTTTCTGTCAGTCTCTGATATTTCTAAAGAACCAGATCACCAGAAAAATTATGAGAATCGGTCCGGCAAATCGGATCAGCAGTGCGAAAATTCCTCCGACAATGCTGAATACAAGGGAGCCCACAGCCAATGCCATAAGAATCAGCAAAAGCTTCCAGTACCACTTGTTCAGATTTAAATAATGAATCTGAGGAGAGGTATTCCCTCCGTAAGGATTTCTGTCAAAAGAGCTTTCGTAAGCTCCCTCTCCATCGCTCCCATATGGATCCCCTTCAGTCCCAAACGCCTCTCCTGATGCCTCACAGGAGTCTATGATGGTTCTGGCGACAATCCTCGGTTCCCCGATCTCCTCTGCAATTTCGTCCACCGTTCTTCCTTTTGCCATTTCCTGGGAAAGATAAGAATTGTAATAATTCATATTTTCCCGAATCACTGATGCCGGAACTTCCCCGGCCAGCGCCTCCTCCAGACCTCTCAGATATTCTTCTTTGCTCATTCAGTTCTCCTTAGATGTTATAAGTTACTCTAATTTTTCTTTTAAAATACCGCCCCGGTAAGCCGCAACCAGCTCCTTCAAATCTGCAATTTTTGCCGCCAGTTCTTTTCCGGTATCCGTATCGGCCACCATCACACGCTTTTTCATTTTTTCTACAATAGTTACTTTGGGCGTGTTCTCATGGTTCGGATCAAAAGGCTTATGCTCTGCCAGTGCCAGATGGCGCGAGTTGAAAATCAGCGTATATCCCGCAATGCCTGTCTTTGGCTGGTAGGATTTGGAAAGGCCTCCATCAATTACAAACAGCTTTCCATTTCCCTTCACCGGGCTTTCACCATCTTTAAGCTTTACCGGAACATGGCCGTTGATGATGTGGGAACCCTCCACAGGCAGACCAAATTCTTTCAGAATTTTATCACAGAATTCTTCTTTTGTACTCAGCTTATAATAGGGGTTCATGGTTTCCTTGGCCACAGTCTTGTCTGCTACAAAATATCCCTCAAAAGTAGCCATATTATCTTTTCCATATACCGGAGACTTGGGACCGCACCACAGATACCACATCAGATCCCTGTACCATTCCTTTGAGGAGTCGTCATCAGGAAGGAAATAAGCCATTTTCACCGCATCCTCAATGTAATCCAGCATCCGCTTTCCGGAGTAAATGATTCCATTGATGTTTAATGATTCAAACTCCCCGTTTTCCTTCATGGGAATACAGCCGTGATAAAGGAGGTTGGAGTTGCAGCATTTGTACATGGCTCCGTGGGAATACACAAAGCGGATATGGCGGTGGAACACACTGCTGTGCTTAAAGGACATACACAGATTATGTATTAACTCTTCCTCCTCCTTCGAAAGCTTCAGAGGATCCTTTGGATCCACGGTAGGAAGATTCATATCCAGCATCTTATAATCTTTTCCCTTAATCTGTACGGTTCCCTTAGTGAAGTCGATTCTGGTAATATGGGTTCTGTCATTCATCTCATATTCAGGATGGCGTTTGATAATCTGCCCCTCCACCTTAAACTGAATGACTGTGATGGCCTTATGCATCTTGGCCGCCAGGCCCGGATCCACAGCATCATAAATATTTTCATCCAGAATCTTCGGCATGAACCGCTCGCAGGGATCGTCCTTATAAACCCGTGCGGCAAACATGGAAAGCGGACGAAGGTTGATTCCATATCCGTCCTCCAGAAGGTCAAAGCAGTTATAGCGGATGGCAATCCGCAGTACGTTGCAGATACATGCCAGATTTCCCGTTGCAGCACCCATCCAGGAAATATCATGGTTTCCCCACTGGATATCCACATCGTGGAACTGCATCAGCTCGTCCATAATAATATCGGGACGCGGTCCACGGTCAAAAATATCACCGATAATATGTAGATTGTCAATGGTAAGGTTCTGAATCAGATTGCAGAGAGCTGTGATAAACTCTGAACCCATTTTGTTATCAATAATGGAATGGATAATCTCGTCATAATATATCTTTTTGTTTTCATCATTGTAGTCCACATGAAGAAGTTCGTCAATAATATATGCGAATGCCGGCGGCATTTTTTTACGCACCTTGGATCTTGTATATTTGGAAGAGACCTCCTTACAGATCCGCACCAGACGGTAAATATTGATGCGCTGCCAGTCATCGTTGTAACGTTTTTCTCTCTTTGTCACCCGCAGAACCCGTTCCGGATAATAAATCAGATTCGCCAGTGCAATTTCCTCTTCATCGGAAATCACATAACCAAAAGTTTCTGAAATTTTTTCCCGGATAATACCGGATGCGCTCCGCAAAAGGTGGATAAACGCCTCATATTCTCCGTGAAGATCACTGAAGAAATACTCTGTTCCTTTCGGAAGTCCGCGGATCGCCATCAGGTTAATAATCTCGCTGGATGCCGCCTTGACCGTCGGATACTCCCTGGCCAAAAGTTTCAGATACGCCAAATCTCTCATTGCTTTTCCCTCCCACATACATTTCCGGCAAATTTCCTTTTGATTTTCCGTAACAGTTCAGATAGCCTGAACTATTACATTTTTCCCATTTTTTCACTTGCCGGTAATTGCTTTTCCTTCTATTTTATAGTAACATATTCATATTTAAAAGACAATAAAAAGAAAAAGGGGATTTTTACATGGATCGGGAACTTCTTTATGTTTTCGGAACCGGAAATGCCACGGTAACGAACCTTTATAACACCTGCTTCGCTTTAAGAGACAGTGATGAATATTTTATGGTGGATGCCGGCGGCGGAAACGGAATCCTGAAGATTCTGGACAACATGCAGGTATCTCTCTCAAGAATTCACCATATCTTTGTCACACATGAGCACACAGACCACATTCTGGGCATTATCTGGATGATCCGCATGATCGCCACAAAAATGCGGCAGGACCAGTATGGTGGGGATGCTTTCATTTACTGCCACGAAGAACTGGTTGAAACTATTAAAACCTTATGCCGCCTGACCATCCAGGGAAAATTTTATGATATGATCGGCTCCAGAATCCATCTGGTGCCTGTTAAGGATGGGGAAACCCGGCAGATTTTAAGCTACCATGTTACCTTCTTTGATATTCACTCCACAAAGGCCAAACAGTTCGGCTTTACTCTGACCCTGAATAATGGAAGAAAGCTGACATGCCTGGGGGACGAGCCCTTCAATCCGGCCTGCGAGCGGTATCTCAGAGGCTGTGACTGGCTGCTTCATGAGGCATTTTGCCTGTATGTGGAGCGCGATGTATGGAAGCCATATGAAAAGCACCACAGTACCGTCAAGGACGCCTGCGAGCTGGCAGAAGCCATGCAGATCCCCAATCTGGTACTGTGGCACACAGAAGACAGCAATGTGGCCGGGCGTGAACGCCTTTATAAAAGCGAGGGAAAACGCTATTACAGCGGCAACATTTACGTACCTGATGATGAGAGCTTAATCGCTCTGTAAACGGACATGCCTGCCGGCGCAGGAATCACAGCTCTGCTTTCCAGAGGCCGTGGCGGTTGCAGTATTCATATACCGCCAGCGGCCTCTCTCCGTCACTCAGAACAAATTCCACCATAGGTTTATCTCCGGGCTTTAATACCCTTAAGCTCCCGCCGCGGGTCGTTTCCAGATATACCCAGGTAATGTAATGGTCTTCCTCCATGGGATGATCATTTTCTCCCACCCGGGCCTTCACCCTTCCATTTTCTACTTTGACTACCGGCAGGTGCTTTTCAAGCGCCGCGTCTGTTGTGTTGGCATGAAGCTTATCATAAGTACCACAGCCGGCATTGTCCTCTCCATATATGACGAGAGCGATTCCATGGCAGTCCGGACACTGTAAAAAACGACTCATATTCCTTGTTCCTCACTTTCTTTTTTAGAGTGCTTTTTTAGAGTACTCTTTTAATAGGCAACTGTCCAGAAGATGCACAAACCTGCTGAATAGTTACAGGCAGCAGTTACATTTTCTCTGTATAGTCTTTTCTATAAGCTTTCGTTTTATACTTGCAAAGCCATAAAAACACAGGTAAAATACTTTTATAATTACGGTGAAAGTATTGGCCGACAGCCATGGGACGGCGCATATTTGTATGCAGAGTCTCATGGATATCGGACAGCCAGGCCGGTATGGGCAAAAAAACATGCGAACGAAGTGTGCAGGATGAAGTGTGCAAGGTGATTTGCGAATACAGGCGGCAGTTGCGGGAGCACGAAGTGCGGAGCAACAGACTTTCATGCATGGAAATGCCTGCGTCAGCAGGCATTTCTGTTTAGCTATAATTCACGAGGAGGTGTCTTTTATGAAAAAATTCATGCTGCTTCACGGTGTCAACCACAACATGTTCGGGAAACGCGATCCCCGGCAGTATGGTACTGTCACTCTGGATGAAATCAATGAAAAGGTTCTTTCCCTGGCCGAAGAGCTGGGCGTTTCTGTCACCTGCTTTCAGACCAATGATGAGGGGAAAATGGTGGACAAAATCCATGAAGCTTATCTGGAACATTATGACGGCATCCTGATTAACGCCGGGGCCTGGACCCATTACAGCTATGGGATCTCCGATGCCCTGGAGATGTTAGAATGCCCCATAATTGAGCTTCATATGTCTAATGTACATAAACGAGAAGAATTCCGTCACTATTCCGTGATCTCCCCCATTGCAACCGGCATCATTATCGGTCTGGGCGCTGATGTCTATACCCTGGGGCTCCGGGCACTGGTGGACAAAACCGGCAGTACCGTTACAGAAAATCTTTCAAATCAGGAGACATGCAATGAATAAACGCGAAATTTCAGAGATAAAGAAACAATTCAAAAAAGATAACAATGCCATCACCCGCATCTGCGGATGCTATGTGGATGCGGAAAAGCAAATTAAAACCTCCTTAAAAGAGGCATTTTTTGCTCTGTCTGAGGAAGAAATTTTCAAATATTATGAAATTTTCAGAAAATCCTTATCGGGCGGCATCGGAAAAAATCTCCATAATCTGGAATACTCCATCCATGATGAAGGAGAAGGCAGCGCCCATTCTCTCCTTATGAAACTCCGTGAGGACAAACTGACCGATGACGAAGTGGTGGATTCCTTCTATAATAAAGTCATTGAAAATTATGATTATGGTGAAAACTATTATATCATTTTGATTCACAGCGCATATGATGTGCCGGGAAGGGCTGCGGACCATGAAGAAATGTTTGATGCATCAGAAGAGGTATACAACCATATTCTCTGTTGTATTTGTCCGGTAAAGCTCTCTGAGCCTGGTCTCTCCTACAATGAAACCACGAATCTTATTGAAGAACGGCCCCGGGACTGGTGGGTGCAGCCGCCAATGACAGGCTTTTTATTCCCGGCCTTCAATGACAGAAGCGCGGATATCCACAGCATCTTATACTTTTCCAAAAATCCGGAAGAGCTTCATTATGAATTTATTGACACCTGCTTAGGCGCCCCGTCCCCCGTTTCCTGGAGCGCTCAGAAGGAAGCCTTTCAGGAAATCCTTTCCGATACCCTGGGTGAACAGTGTGATTATCAGATTGTACGGCAAATCCATGAAAACCTGACGGAAATGTCAGAGGAACATAAGGAAGATATGGAGCCTTTGCGTCTCTCCAAACCGGAGGTAAAGGATCTGCTGGAAAAAAGCGGCGTGGAACCAGAACAACTGGAGCGTTTCGATACGGTTTACGAGGAAGCCGCTGGAGAAAGCACTTCCATTCTGGTCCCTGCCATCACCGGCTCCGGAAAATTTGCCCTGAAAACCCCGGACGTGGACATCAGAGTCAATCCGGATCGTCTGGATCTGGTGGAAACCAGATTTTTAGAAGGGCGCCGTTTCCTGGTCATTGCGGTAGAAGATAATGTGGAAGTCAATGGCATGCCCGTTAAAATGTGGGAAGAAGAAAAGAGTCTGTAACCAGTATATTTAGCCTCCTTCGGGAGGCTTTTTTAATACATTTCTCGATATTCTTCGACATTTTGTCGTTTTTTATATTAATTTTTCGTTTTCTTTGACAGTATCACACCTTTTTTGCATTTCTTTTCTAATTCCCATACGCTACAACTGATACATTAAAGGTAACACGGCCGCTGCGTTTTCGTACGGCCGGCAAAGTGAACGCACAGCCCCTCCTGAACGGTTACTGCCAATAACCTTTCGTTTTCAGACGGGCTGAAAGCATGCTCAGATTGGCAGGTACACAAATGATAATCCTCACACAGTATCATGTCGTAATGAAAAACGGGATCTACCGTGTAGTCTCTGATAAACCCTCTGTCTGTCCCTCCTGTCAGGGCGCCTTAAAGGTCCGTGACAGCAAACGCCGCCAGGTAATCCTGGCGGACGGTCAAACGCATATATTCCTGCTCCGAAGGCTCAAATGCAAAAAGTGCGGCGCGCTCCACCTGGAACTGCCGGACCTTTTTGTCCCCCATAAGCACTATTCACGTGAGGTCATCAACATGGCTCTCAGCGGAAAGGTCCCCAGCTGTCCCGCCGAAAATTCCACCATTTACCGGTGGGAAAAAGAACGAAGCCGCATGTCTTAAATATCCCCAAGAGCTTCCTCTCCCGTTTTCACCAGATATTCCATGGCTTCCACCGGATATTTTCCTGCCGCTGTTTCGCCTGTGAGCATCAGGGACGCGGCGCCATCCAAAACGGCATTATAAATATCCAGAACCTCAGCTCTGGTGGGAACAGCCCGCTCATGCATGGAATCCAGCATCTGTGTCACGACCATAAACGGCATCCTGGCTTTCCGGCACTTTGCAGCCAGTTTTTTCTGCATTCCGGGCAGCTTCCATAAAGGCATGGCATTTCCCAGATCTCCCCTGGCGATCACCACCTGGTCGCAATACGGAAACAGTTCTTCTATAATCTGAGCTCCCCGGAGGTTTTCTATTTTTGCGAAGATCTTAATCTGTGATGCCCCAGCCTCCAAAAGCGCCTTTTTTAAAGTTATAAGGTCTTCCTTCCCCCGCACAAATGGCAGCATTACGCCTGTGACTCCATATTCGGACGCCTGAGCCAGATTCTTATAATCACTTTCCGTCAGGGTCGGCATGGGAACCTCTTTCCCCACAATGGCCAGACTTTTTTCTGATTTCAGTATGCCTCCCCGAAGAGCCTTTGTCCGGACAAACTGCCGTTTTTTCGGAATCCCCCATCCGCTTTCCACTTCCTCCACCAAAAGCTCCAGCTTTCCATCATCCACCAGCACATGATCCCCCGGCTTTGCTGCACGAAGAAACGGTTCCGGTACTTTAAATCCATCTTCACTCAATATCACAGCGCTGCCTTCCGGAATCAGGACTTCACTTTCCAACCGGCCAATTCGCAGCTCCGGCCCCCGCAGGTCAATGAGAATCTGCGGTTTTATCCCACAGGCCCCTGCTGCCTCCGAAAACATGTCCATCCAGGCTGCGCTCTTTTCCAGGTCCCCGTGGGACAGGTTCAGCCGTATTCCTGTCATTCCTGCCTCAAACATTCTTTTTAATATCCTGGTCTCTCCACAGGACGGGCCCAGGGTTCCGTAGTAGTCCATTGTCTGCCTCCTATGATAAAAATTTTCATACACTTCTGAAAGCTAATGTACTTTTAAGCTTTACTAAAGCAGAAGCCATTATATTGTACTCCGTGTGTTGGCTGCAGACAAGTAAAAACAATATATCCATTTTCGATACCTGTACCTCTGACAGAGGAAACTGCGACTGCAGATAAAAGATATCCCTGCCAGAGGAACTCTTTAGACTAATTCTGCTCCCTCTGACAGGGATTCTTTTTCATGCATTAAATGTACAATTTTTATAAATTAGAGATCCCCATGATCTTCCCATAATCCTCCGTTTTGTCCCGCATTATGCGAAATCCCTGACCCAATTCCTCCAGGGACAAACGATGAGAAATCAGTTCCCCAGGAGCAATCCTCCTTTTCATCAGGCGGTCCAGCACATAATTCCAGTCATCCTCCGGACTGCTGGTAAACGATGAATTCCATGTGCCTGTCACCGTCAGCTGGTTCCGCAATATTTTCCAATATATCTCCTTAGGAAAGGTCATTTCTCCCGCTGGATTTCCCACCATTACCACCTTTCCCGCAGGCGCCGCATTTTCTATGGCCAGGGCTGCCGTATCATTTTTTCCCACGCACTCAAAAAAAATATCAGCTCCTGCACCTGAGGTCCTCTCCATAATCCATTGGGATACATCCTTCCGGGAACTATCACAGTAATAATCTGCAGATATCCCCAATTTATTAAGGATCTGCTCTTGAAAATGTTTATTCCCTATTGCCAGAATATTGGATATTCCAGCCTCTTTTAAAAACATGACAAGCAGCAGACCAATGGTTCCAAGTCCGCATACAGCAACCATATCAGAAGCAGAAATATCTGCTCTTCGCATAGCATGAACCGCTACAGCCATAGGCTCCAACATGGCAGCCTCCTCATAAGATACCTCTTTGGGCAGCTTCAGCAAATTCTGAACCGGCACGGTCACATATTCCGCAAAACCACCATTCCTTCTGGAGCCCAGGTAGCTATAATTCCGGCACATCTCGTAAAGCATTTTCTGACAAGGACCGCAGGATCCACAGGGTATCAGCGGAAACACACCAACACGCTGCTCCTTCCAAGAAGGATCCACCTTCTTTCCCACCTCCACCACCTGACCAGCAAATTCATGTCCCGGAATCAAAGGATGGGAATATGCTCCGGTCCGATATATCCGCGGGATATCAGAGCCGCAAATTCCCACGGCCCGGACTGCAAGAAGAACCTCCTGATCTGCCGATTCCGGACTCGCGATCTCCTCCAGCCTTAGGTCTCCTATTCCGTGTAATATCCATGCCTTCATTTGCTCCTCCTATTAGTGCCTATTTCTCCAGTTCATCTGTTCCTGTTATTTAGACTTCTTCCCGGCTCTTTTTTCTTTTTGGTTCTTTCCTTTTCATTGCGTTCTTTCTTCGGATTATTTCTCCCTCCGATCTTACCATTTCAGTGTTTCTGCGTTTTGCCTGCTTTCCTGCAGGCTTCTGCGAAACCTCTCCAGATCTGATGGTGTAGTAATCTTAAAATTCCCCTCATCACCCGGGATCATAACCATATCCATTCCATCCAGTACTGCAGGCTCTGTAGACCCGTTAATCCTCCGGATTTGCTCTGGCAATAGTTTTCGGTTGGCCTCATAATATCTGCCAAGCCGGAAGATTTCCGGGGCCTGTCCTGCATAAACGGTACTGCGATCCAAAAGCGCTGTGATATGCAGACCATCTGTGCTGGAATAAACTGTGTCCTTCATAGGCAGCGCAAGCATCAGACCATCATGTCCCTGAACACGGTGCAGACATCTGGTGATCAGTTCAGAGGTCAGCAAAGGACGGGCTGCATCATGAATCAGTACATATCCATCATCCCCCGCATAATCTCTGACATCCTCCAAGCCATGATAGATGGAAAGCTGCCTGTTCTCTCCTGGCGCGGAAAATCCCCGAAACTTCCCCTTTGTATCTGCTGTTTTCAAGTACTCCCGAATGGAGTCCCTCCAGAACTCCTGGGCCACAATCTGGATGGCATCAATCCCTCTATGTGCTGACAGGATTTCTATACAGTAGGAAATAACAGGTTTCCCCTCCACCTCTATATATTGCTTGGGAACCTCCGAACCCAGCCTGGTTCCGGTACCACCGGACAAAATCAGAGCCACAATCATTTTGTAACAATCCTTTCCCAAAAATCAGAAAATGTTAAAATAACCAAATCCCTATCTTCTATCTCTCTAAAAACGCAACTCCCGTATGGCCTGCAAGGTCTCTCCATAGGGCTTTCCCCGGCCAAAAAGGAGGGTCGTTCCCAGCACAAAACCCTTTACGCCTTTAGGCGCATACTCCAGAATCTTATCCGCACTACATGCGCCATCCCAGAAAAGTTCAAAGTCCATATCTTCCTTCATAGACAAAAGCTTGGTAAATTTTTTTCCCACATAGGGCAAATACATCTGTCCGGCATTTCCCGGATTCACAGACATAACCAGAACCTTTTTCACGATGCGGAGCATTTCCATGACGGTCTCCACGGAGGTGCCAGGATTAATAGCGATTCCCGGAATCATACCTGCATTGATGATACTCTGAAGAGTGGTGGAGGGATGATATTCCGCCTCTGGATGAATGTATACGGTATCCCCTTTCCGCAGATTTTTCAGAAACAGCTCAATCCGGTTATTGGGATGCTCAATCATCAAATGCACGTCCAAAGGCTTTGAAGACGCACTGGCGATATAGCGCATATCATTTAAAGACATAGCAAAATTGGGAACATAGCGTCCGTCCATAATATCAATGTGGAAGGAATCAATACCGCCCTCCTCCAGCTCTTTTACCTCTTTCTCCAGATTGCCATAATTGGCACACATCATAGATGCCATTAATTGAAATTCCATTAGGATTTATTCTCCTCTCTTGTCATAACACATAAAAAAATATCTCACCACATCTTCAGACAGTTATCTGCAAAGCCTCTATAATTCTCCTGCAGCTCTGATCGTCATTGTATGCATGCATTATCTTCTTCAGCCGTCGGCGCTTCTCTCTTGTGGAATCTATTCCCACTCCAACCTCTTTCACAAAAGAACATAAATCAGAAAAGGAAAACAGCTCTGCCCCCGGAAGCCAATCTCTTATGGGTTCAAACACAAAGCCACGGCTTTCCGAATATTCCTCCACATCCTCCAGGGTAAATCCAATGGGACGATCCAGCAGCAGATAGTCGATTGCTGCAGAAGAATAATCACTGATTAATCCATCCGCCCATCCCAGAAGCTGATTAATCTGAATATCTTTTTCCATAAGCATCTCATTACTCAGCAGCATAATGTGTTTTCTTCCGACCTCTCCGATTCTGCCCGGGTCCTGAAACGGATGCAGCTTCACAAGAAGTACAGTATTCATCTCCTCCAGTAATCGTTCCAGTTCCTCAAGCTTTTCAAAGCTGTCCACCACTGGAAGCCCGGTCTGCCCTTCCAGCTCGTATTCATTCAGCATTGAAAGACCAGCCCTTGCCACACGAAAGGTAGGAAGCCAGAATATATATTTCTCAGCCCTGGGAATAGGCAGCGTCTTCCATACTTCCTCAATTGGATGAAAAAGCCAGTCCTCTTTGGCATATCCGGTGACAAGTACCTGGTCTTCACGAAGTCCATAGATATCCTGATGAATCTTTGCATAAAGCTCACTGATCACTGTGGTGTACTCGTATCTTTTCTCACAGCGAACAAAATTCACCCGGGTTTTGAAACCACAACCGTGCCAGAGCTGTACCCGTATTTGATCAGAGCGGCAGTTTCTGGCAAAACCATAGGCGTCTGTAAAAAATATAAACTTTGCCAGACACAGCGCACGGTAATATCGATCCCTCTCTTTCTTTTTTTCAGACACAGACCAGTCAAAAGAGAAAAATTCTACATTTTCCATTCTCTGATATGTTAAAAATTCATCTGGATTTTTTACCAGCCATACCAGACAATATTTTTTGTTATAATTATGGCAAAGCATGTATTCAAACAACGCCCTGGCATTATCTGAAAAATCCATTCCATGCACATAAGATGACCCGTGAGGGCCGCTCCGGAACAGAATTATGTTTTCCAGATCCTGATCCTTATATTGTTCCCGGTAAACTGCCTCAATCTCTGTCTCCTGATCCGCAAAATAGTAAATCCTGTCCAGAGTCTTACAAATAGAAGGAACCTGGCATAGTTTTTCATAGGCTTCTCTATGATAATCGCTGGTAATAATAACCATACTGTCTGAAAAATCTTCCTGAACCAGATCTCCCGAACTGGTCACTGGAATTTCTCTCCCCTTAAGTGAAAAGGTCCCCTGCTGCCTGATGCTGTCATCAATAATCCGAAAAATCTGGTCTCCAATTCCGTATGTGTTGCACAAACCAGTCAGATGTGGCACAGACCTTTCATAACAGTATATCTTTTTAAAAGCACTGCCCTGCATGTCGGCTTCCGCAAGTTTTTTTAATTCCATGCCACCTTGCCCCCTCTATTTCAAAAGTCCCTCAGCCTCTGCATAACGCCAAAACAGGTCTCGCTGTTCAAACCAGAGGATTTTTTCAGACTCCACTCCCAGCTCTCCCAGTTTTTCCCGAATCTGTCTGGCCTTCAAAGGGTTTTTGACTGTGATTACAATATAATCATAGTTCATCGCGGGAAGTGCAGCAGGAGACTGGATCTGCAGAACCTCGTCTTTTAGTCTTTCATACTCAAAATCAATACACCCTGCATATATGTGACATTCCCTCACAAGAAGCTGTGTCCTGTATTTTCTCCCAGCTTCCCCGGAGCCGTACAGGACAATTCTGGAGCCGGCAGGAATGGACTCCAACCAATATGGGTCAAACCATAACAAATTGCGTGTCTGAAAACCAAGCCTGGTATTGATACCCGCCAACAACATTTCTACAATATATAATTCCGCCTGTTGGCGCATTGTGGCGGTAAAATTAGGGTGAGAATATAGTTTTCTTATAAACTGATATACCTTGTCTACATACAATAGGTAAGATGGATTCCCACTGTGGGTTGAAGATGTCGGATTGATCCGGTAATGGTAATATGCTTTTTTTAAGACATACGCTGAGCGGCATTCCAGAATGCAGGCCAGCAACTGCATTTTATCCTCTGACATATAAATGTCTGTTGGTACTTGAAACCGAATCCTCTCCAGAAGCCTTTTCGAAAACAGCTTACAGCACAAGGACGCTCTTAATCCTACATCCTTTTTAGGCATACAATACATTGTGTTTTCCCTAAGATTCTCTATTTTTTCTTCTCCATAGAAACCGATCTCGACCCCGTCATAGAGTTCCGAAGTATAATTTCCCTCCAAATAGTAACCACTTGCAACCAATTCTGCTTCATTATTTGCGATGCAATTATATAATTGCTGATACATCTCTGGCTCCGTCCAGTCATCGCTATCCACATAACCAATAAACTTGCCATTTGCAACAGCCTCTCCACTCCTTCTTGCCGAAACCACACCACCATTTTCTTTATGTATCACCTTGATATGAGGATATTTTGCTGCATACTCGTCTAAAATATCAGCGCTGCCATCAGTGGAGCCATCATCTATGCAAATAATCTCCAGTTCCCGCAGACTTTGATTCACCAGGCTGTCCAGACACTGCCGCAAATACTGCGCTGTATTAAATACAGGGACAATCACGCTCACAGCAACCCCTTTTCTCCGTTCCTCCATTATTTCTACCGCCTTCTGTTTCATAGTCATCAAGTTCTTATCTACATCATGTACAAAGCCCTAAAAACTTTGCAATATACTCACAGCCTTTTCCCTTCATAGGCGCATTACATCTCCTGGCAATGATAGCCCGCTCCTCCCTGTGAGGATCCTCTCCCCTTTTTACTGATTCCAGAAACCGCAATAAATCCTGAAAACAATACAGCCTCTCTCCCGGCATATACTCCAGAGGATCCTCCATAAGAAAAGGAAGCTGGTACTCTTCCATATCATCCAGGGCCCAGGCAATGGGCCTGTCTAAAAGCATATAATCATAAACAATGGAGGAATAATCCGAAATCATCGCATCCACCTGCGTCAGCAGCCTGTATGCATGCACTTTTTTTACTGATTTCGCATCCAGATAACGAATATTACTGTATTCTCTCTCCCTGTAATTTTTCTTCTGGTTGGGATGAATTTTAAGCAAAAGAAGCATTCCTCTCTGGCTCAGAAAATCATTCAGCTGCTCCATTTCCTCCTCTTTATAAACGATGGATATTCCAAAGGGATAGTCCTTACTAGAATCCGACCGGTTCCCCATCTTTGTCTCCCGAAGAGTCGGGGCCCACATAATCACCTTATCAAAGACACCTTCCACAATCTTTTCAAGTTCTCTCCCGCGGCCTGTAAACAGCACATCATTCCTCGGCAGCTCCCCATAAATCACTTTTGTCTCCGGGGCATACAGCATAGACTGATTTGACATCTTATACACCATCTCATTGGTGGTCAATACATAGTCCACATACTCTGGAGCCTTATATAACCCTATACTCTTCTTATAACCCATCCCAAAATGCTGTAAAAATACGTTTATTTGATCTGGGCGCACTTTTCGGATATATTCATTATCCCAGATCTGCCATCTGGATACAGCCCGATAATAGAGGTACTGCTTCATATCCTCCATATTCCTTTTCGGGCAGATTGCTATATCCTGAGGGTCCTGCAAAAGCTTCTTATTCTCTTCTTCTTTAAGCACCCATACGTATGTATGATGACAATTTGTCCTCTTCAGATATTCATATAATGCACCAGAATTACCATCGAAGTCATTGGTGCTCTCCAACATCACAATATCCTTCAGAGGCTGGATTTTCCAGTCCTGGATTTGTTCTACCCACTCGTTATAGGGTTCCATCTCCGATACCAGAACCCCCATTCCATAATAATTATAAAACTGCAAGCTCTCCAACTGAGCCGCCACGGTATCAGCATTCAGACGCATGGCAATAACGACAACATCTATCTGTGGTGATAACTGAGGAATCAGCTGATTAGGATTGTATACAGACAGTCCCTCAAATTCCGTGTTCCATCTCGCCGGGGAATTATCCAGAATACCTGCAATGCAAAAAGAATTCCTATATTGGCGAATCCATTCCCGGCATGCGTCATTGCAGCCAAAGACATAAATATTTTTGCTTTTTTCTTTTTTCCGGAACTCTTTCCAGCTCCTTTCCCGCAGAATCTGACTGCAGTGTTCATATGTTTCTTCTGCAATCAGATCCCAGAAAGCATAACATTCCATTCCACCCCTCCATAGAAAGTAACGCTCAGGCCTTCAGCCACAAATCAAACCGATATTTCCTATACAAATACTCATACATCCCATCTTTCATATCTGCTTTTTCTATAAGTCTACGCAGGCAGGCCAGAAACTCGTCATCTCTCATTTTAGCCTTATCATTCTCACATAAAGCGATAATTTGCACTTCTTCTTCGTAGTATCTGGGATCTATGACAAAATATTCTTCTTTGTCTCTGTTATTAAACGTAAAATGAAAGATATCCGCTTCCTCAATCCCCGCATCTAAGAGTTGCTTTTGTACCTCCTGATACGCATTTTTGCAGGTAACAACCCAGATTATCTCTTCCTGGTTCCTTGCAAAATCAAGCTTTAGTACCGGAATCCCTTTATAGGATTCTCCCTGCTTCTTTTTATCATTATCACAAAAGGCATACGGCATAATGCCCCTTCTGAGAAATATGTCACATACATCTCTCCCCTGATCTGTAAAGCCCCACAGAATAACCTTTTTCCCGGAACATACCTCAAATATGTGATTCACCTCTCTAAGATCATCACCGATCTTTCGGCACTCCCGAAAAACAGAATGGTAATCTTGTGTATTCCTAAATGATTCTGCCAGCTCCCACCACCTGTCGGAGCTTTTATATTTTCTGTTCTCCCATGGTTTGTATCTGGAATTGAAATGTAAGATAGCAGGCTCGTTTCTTCCAATTTCTATCTCACTCCTTGTATATATACTGTTAAGCGGACATTCCACAGCACTACCTGTATAATGCTGAAACATGTTAAATTTAATTGGCAAGGCCTTTATTGCTTTATAACAACACAAATTTATTACATCCTGATCTTCATATCGATTTTTCCGTTTTGCCTGAAGCAAAAATTCCGCAGTCATGTTATTATCACGCAATTTCTTTAAATTCATGACCAATACACCTGCGTTAACGTACGTTTTCACAAAAGGCATATTGGTCTTTATATGCTCTTTTATACCGAAATAATTGTTTCCAAAAACCAGATGGCAGTCCTGTACGCCTGCCAAATAGTAATCGTCAATATCAGTGTAAAAAAGTTCCTGTATATCACTATTAACCATAATGTCACTGTCTAAATAAATACACTTATCATACTCTTTCACAATCTCCGGAATCATCAGGCGAAAATAGCTGGACATCGACAAGTGCTTATGAAATATTTGCACATTGTCAAACGTCTCCCCCTGTACTCTTCGAATATCAAGAGTAAAATTATCATAGGTCTTGCTCAGTATTTCAGCAAACTCATCTGTATATGCCTCGATTTTGTCTTTCGACAGCACAATAAAATGAATTTCAGATTTTGTATTTTTAAGAACAGAATACATTACTGTAAACAGCTGTAAAATGTAGGATTGGTCTATTCCAAAAACAATGGGTATCATCTCTGCCTCCCTGCAATAATATAATTATTAGTTCTCTACATCTATGCAATTAAATCATTCTGTCCATTATGAAACAGTATATTTCCACTTTAAACACTTTCCTCATCTCTAGGAAACCAATCGAATATATTAGCTTGCGGAACAACCCTGTAAAGGCACTCCCTTATTTCATCGTAGATGCTGGCATTATCGCTACAAATAATGAAAAGGAATGCATTTATATCTATTTTCTCCAAATCCTCTACTGCTAAAATATCATTCTCTTTATTGGCCAATTTGTTATCCACAATCAGAGAAATGCTCATATTCTTTTCCTCTATCCATCCCCTGATCTCTTTTCCCAGCATACCATATGGGTATAATGCAATCTTTCGTCCCCCTGTTTTAACTATTTTTTCAATTTGATACAATTTGTTTTCTATCCTTAATCGTTTGTAATTTTTTCGTAAAGTATTATATTTTTCACATCCTAACGATTGATGGAAAATCATCGTTTTTAAAATCGTTGGGTATAAGTCCTCTAATCCCTCTTGAGGAACTGATGGTAATGTCCCACAATCTGCTAAAAAAACCTGCTTCCACTTTTCCATAACCATTGCATTAGAATAAGCAGATACACTCTGTTTCGCCTCTCCACTCAATTTATTCTTCATTTCTTTATCTGATAATATCTTGATCAGCGCCTCAGCTGCCGCAGGTATATCCCCTTGTTCCACCTCAATAAATCCCTTTTTTTCTTTTAACAATTCCAGATATGGCATGGAATATGTCACTAAGGGTATCCCCAGCTGTTTACTTTCCAAGATAACCATAGGAGACGCTTCATAGGCTGAAGTAATCAATAATACTCCTGCATTTTTATAAATTTCCATTACACTTGAACAATACCCCTGATATTTTATATGTCCTCCCAGGCCACTTTCCTTGATTTGCTTTTCCAATAAATATTGGTCTTTATAATTGTCCGCACCCCCATATATGTATAAACAGCAATCCGGTAGTTTCTTTACCACTTCCTGCATAATAGGTACAATATCCTGATACTGCTTCTGATTGCGGTCCAGTCTCCCAACCCATACAATATTGGTACACTCATTGTCATATAAATAATTCTCCGAATAGGATTCCCCTATGGGATTAGGAACCATAAAGCTTTTAACTCCCAGGACTTTCCAAAACGCTTCTTCCTCCCTGGATAAAACAGTCAACGTATCAGCCAATGAATAGGTGTACATTTCATCTGTGATTACATCTTTTCCCACAGCCATATATTGAGAAAACATCTCATGTTTCGTTATAACGAATTTAACCCCTATGGATTTCACCGCAACTAAATCATAAAACAATAAAGGATTTGAGGCTGCATGATAGCACAAAGTATCTATATTCTCTTTTTCCAAAATCCCCAACAGCTCTGATGATCTTTGACTGTAATCTTTTCTCCCAGATAGAACATCTTTTTGTTTGGAAATCAAATATCTTTTTACATTAGGTGGTAATGGATAGTCCCTTGTATCAGGCTCTTCATCCGTAATCAGTGTAACGCCATAACCGGCCTGTACGTATAAAGGCAATAAATAAGATATAACCCGCTCTACCCCTCCACTTCCATATCTGTAATAATAGACCGCTATTCTATGACTTTCCGTATATTGCTTCTTAAGCGCCTTACAGTCTTTTAGATATTGAGCAAAGATATACTGCTCTTTGGCATGACTTTCAAAAATTATTTGCATAACAAGGCAAACATCCCACATTTCCAACAGTTGGGATAAAGACTTGCCCTTTTCTTCCCTTTTTAAAGAAAACCAATCCTCCATAGTATTTTGACATTGGATGAATTCTTTTCTAAAGTTCTCTGTTGCATTAACCATGTCTTTCCTCACACAATTCATAAGCTCAAATATTTTTTGTTACAAACTCAATAATCATAAAAGGGAAGTAAAAGTTCTTCTATTGGAATTATACTTTTAAGTTTCGGATAGACCTCTTTAAAATTATTGTAGTTCAACGCAACTATAACTCCCCTATTCGGTTTAGGAGAAAACTCATCCAGTTCATATACCTGTTCCTGCGCTTCCTCTTTTTTCTCTGAAACAATATATCCTTTAACCGTATTTCCATTATCCCTTAAAAACTGTTCAATATTTTTTGCATAATTTCCCATACCAAATAAATATATATTTTCAAACTGTTCGCAAAAACGCAAAACCTGATATGGATTATAGGGTTCCATTTTCCCTTCCAGACATCTCTGTTGTAGATCTTCTTTCATTATCTCTGTCGGATACCTTGTATCATTAGATATGTAATCAAAAAGTCTTTTTAGGCCTATGTAATCCTGGAGCATACATGCCTTTCTCTTTAGTATTGGAAAATGCCATTTTTTTATCAGCAGTTCCATATTCCCCATACCTAGAGCCATCCGCTCCTTCATATCCTCTTTCTTGACAGCAATCCATGATTCATACGAAAACCCTTTTTCCGAAAAATATTCAGAAAAATGAATTTCAAATTGTTTTATTGCCTGTTTATAGTTGAAAGGATACCCTATATCTTTCCAAAAAAAATTAAAAGAAAGATCAAGAAACATTCTTTTTTTAATCAAGATAAAATAAGACTGGACATGCGGCGAAATCACTTCTCCCCCAAACAACGTTTCTCTCCCTCCCGGATGACAACTTAATCCCCAAAAATCACAGCTTCTGCCATCCATTACAGCAAAAATCTCTTTCCAATGATAAAATGGGCCATAAAAAGTATCATTGAACAAAAGTAATTCATCCCATTGTAACCAATCCTCGCCTTTTAAAAATAAGGTAAAAGCATCTTTATATGCACCGCCATCATATCCCACATTATCTCTTTGGAAAATACGACTGGAATAACAAGATAACTTTTCTCTTTCGTTAAAATCTATTTTTCCATTCACCACAATGACCAATTTGTCCAAAACTTCCTGAATGCTCTTTAATAAAACCTCAACATATTGTGGCACTTTTCCATGTTCGTTAAAAAAAACAAATATCCCATACCTTCTCATAAACGTTTACCAATCTCAATCTCTTTTCCGGAAGGATTCAAAATCCCCAATTTTCTGCTGTTGAATATCTTCTAACAAACAAATCAGCTGATTTGTTTGCTCTAATATCTTCTCATCCTCAATTTTGGAAAAAATAGTTCCACGGGTATATTTCAGAAAAAACAACTTTTTTCTATGAATGTATTCATTTAAAATATCAGCCAATGTAGCTTTTTTCCTTTTCTTCGCAATCTGTTTGATAATCACTCCTAAATCATGATCAAAAACATATTTTCCCATCACGCTATAAGCCCCAGAATTATTTAGGGGAAACACTTTTTCAGGCACGCCACTCTCTTTATCCAGCTCAACGCTCTCATTTCTGGTATACTTCAATGTTTTTGCTCCCCATATATATGCACCATCAAAAGCTTCCACCTTTTGATACAACTCCGTCACAAGCCCTGTGCCATGGGAAAAATAATCGGCATAAAGCAACACAAGCTTTGATGTTGACATAAAATCCGGATTACTTGACATATACTCTACAACATCATAAGTATCCGATACTACATAATTGATATGTATTCCAAAATCCTTTCCACAGCCTATTATATTCTCATACTCTTTTTTAAGTTTTTCAGAAACTATCACATCCACTTCCTCGGTGTTCAGTAGCTTCAATGTATTTAGGGCATAAAACAATATAGGCTTATTTCCAAGGTAAATCATTTTTCTCTTTTCTTTCTCAAGAAAACTCCCTACAATAATTCCTTTAGCGCAATTACATCCATGATATAAAAAGCTATATTGTTCACCAACATCTTCCCTCATTAAAGCAGCTAAGGCACCACCTCCACATGCAGAATAAATACCCACGGAAGCTTTTGAGACAGCATAGAGCGAATACAGATATTTCAAATCTCTTTCGTATCCATTTTCCCCAGTATAGACAGCGTTTAATGTCTGACATCCTAAATTTTTGTATCTTTTTGCATCCGCAAAATATACTTTTCCGGGATACTTCTTTTTAAACTTGTCAACAATAGTTTGATCTTCTGTTGCAAGAAAGACTTTCCTGTTGCACTTCTCATGCATTAAATAATCAATTTCCGCAAAAATATCTTCTGGCGAAATTGCACATGGGTGACTAACAGGTTTTAATTCCTTATAATCCGTCCCCCGAACTAAAACACCTATGGTCTCCCCTGTTTCTAAACCCTGTCTGGCGATATTGTCATCAAAATATTCTTTCCATTCCTTTTTTAACCGTACATATTGCTGAAAATAATTGCGCCACTCCTCCGTATGCTTATTATGAAAATCAACCATATTCTCATAATTTAGCGGATGTTTAAAGTCTATTTTTCTCACATCATCTACTACAAAAAAATTCTCGCTCTCATATGCCATTTCTACATTTACATTACAGGGCTGCTCAAAAAAATATTCCCATACATTTTCAATTCCAACCTTAGATGCGTCATATAAGTGCAACTTACAATTTTTCCAGTCTATTACGGGAATGTATCCGTTATCTATGGCAAAACGTATGCCTATTAGGGTATATAGTATGTACCAACCAAGGCCTGCCGTTGCAGTCAGATAGCTCCCCATCTTTAATATCAAATATTTTTTGTCTGTTTCTAATTTAGCATTTAAGGTAGCGTTACGCCATTTAGTATAATCCATAGCATGTATTCCTCATATATTAACCTATTCCATTAAAATCATATTTTCTAGTTTCACCTATCTACCATTTGTTTCTTCAAGAACCTCTTTTATGACCTGTAAATAGGCATATCCATATTTCATATCAGGTTCTAAATGCGACCCCTCAGCCCATTCATTCCATGAGTTAACAAAAACTATATCGTTTGATTTCAAATGAATTTTTTTACTTTCTACAATGATATCTTTTAACCATTGCCTAAAGGTTTCAGGGTTCAAACCATGCATAACAATTCCTCTCGATGTTGCTTTCCTAGCTGTATTATCCCAGGATACAAGTGCGGACCTATAATAATCGGAACTTTTATGTTTTAACATATATGTTTTATCTCTTATAAACGATGATGCATCTAAAACTTTTCCATTAAAATATGGATTCAGATAACTTAAAATATTATATTTATCCATTAAGTCTAAAACTATATGCGGCGGAAATTCCGCCAATGCATCTGCTCCCCATTCATTTACTTCATCATTAAAAGCGAATGCATTTGTCAACATAATATATAAATCTGGAAATCCACTTTCCTTTGCAATTATCCTAAAATTGTTCAGCAATTTTTTTACACGATCTTTTTCAAACATATTAATACGATATATAACCAAAACAGGTCTTCCATCAATTTTTATATATCTTGGATCGCAAAAATATGGCAATATATCCTCCATAAATTTCTGGTCATCATCTTCCTTAAGGTTTTGCTCCAACATAATTTCTTTATTTCCGCCATCCCATAAAGCGGTCCAATTTTCAGTCGCCCAATCAAGACAAAATGGCATATCCAATTCCGTATGAGTCAAAAAATATTCCAAAGGCCTTTCCATGATTCTTTTTCCTGAAAACCAATAATAATGGAAGCAAAATCCGTAAATTCCATAATGCTTTGCTAAATAAATCTGTCTTTTAAATGTATCAGGATTTAAAAGATCATAATATCCAACGTCATAGGGAACATGCGGCTGATAATGTCCTACATACAACGGAATTGCTCTTGTAGTGTTTGTCCATTCTGTAAACCCTTGTCCATGAAATTGATTATTGATCTCCATCTGATGAAATTGAGGTAAGTACCATGTGATAATTTTTGTATCTTCATCCGTTCTCAAATACCCTTTTTCATCAAAGGCGACAAACTCTTCGTTCACATTCAATATCTTGTTTTCTATATATTTTGCATATTCCAGTCTATCTTTTATAGAATTATAAGTAAAAATATTTATAACCTGAATATTCTTTTTCTGCTTTTCTGTCAAAAAGTCATTGATTCTTTTTTCTATTATTGCATGATTATTTATAGCTGCTATGATAATTCCATTTATTTCATTTACTGCCTCAGAAAGCTTTTTAACGGGCTTCCCACAAAATTCTTTATTTTCATCGGTATTTTCATCCCTGTCTATAAAAAATCTTATCGCATCATTTTGTTTTAAATTCCAAAGTACTTTATATATGAGTCTGGCCCCATTACCTGTTCCATATATCCCCCATACACTATTTGATTCAATTTTGATATCTCTTATTTTTTCTGATAATTTACTTTCGTTCATGTCCCCAACCATTTTCCCATCCTACCTTAATAAAGTTATCAATTATGAGCCAAAAATAGCATCTATCTTTTGTAGTTGTCTATATAATTGTTGGATCAGTCTCCCTTAGACGATGCAAACTCCTTTTTTCTGAACTTTTAATTGCAAATCTAACTACCTGCATTTTTCGCCATTATCTGCCATTTATATATTTTTTTCAAAAATAAGCTGACAGTATCTACTTCTGGGCTAAAATAAATGCATACTGTGTATATCCATGATCTGTAATTTCATCATCTATGTTCAATAAATATTCTAGCATTTCACTTCTTTCAGGAATATTTTGCAAAATATCATTCAAACACGTATGATATATCACTCCACCAGTATTTATAATCACTGGACTACCAAAGGTTTCATAAATACCTGGAATAATATTCTCCGAATCCGCTGCTTCAGAAGGATCATCCCTAATCATGTTTTCTAAACTAGGCTTTCCAACAAATCTATCAATTTTTCTCATCCCCTCCACCACAAAAAGCTCCTCTGGCAGATTTAATCTAATTCCGTTAATTAACGCAAGTTCCGAGTCCAACCACTGAAATCTATTTTTCCCTACATAATCATTACAGAAGAAATATCCCTTTTCTTTTAAAATTTCTTTCGAAATTTTAATTGCTTCTCTTGTGTCCAACATATGATGCAAACTATTGTCCCAAAATACCAAATCATACGTTTCAGGACAATTATCGTTTGATTCAAAAAAATCTCCTAATTGAAATTTAATTTTTTCACTAATCCCTTTCTTTTCTGCCAATTTTTGTCCTATGGCAATTTCGTTATTTGATAATTCATAGCAGACAAAAGTTTCAACTATTCCCTTTTCAATCAGATTCATTTCTTTAAATCCTGTCCCGCAGCCGATAGATATCGCTTTCTTAAACACTTGATTATCGCTTTGTTGTTTGAGTAATTCAATTGGTCCATCATTCCAACCCGGTAATTTCTTTCCACTCACTCTAAAATTGTAGTGTTCTATAACATACGGCGACTGCCACCATCTCGTTCTCTTTCCCATATAATTACTTGTTTGTTTATTCCAAAATTCTCCTACTTGCTTATGTATTTTATCTTTTTGACTCCTATTCATTCCACTAACCTCCCTCTATTTAGTCAGATGTTTTTCGTCAAGAAATTTATATTGCTATTTGCTTCGTATTCTTTCATTTTCTATTAATTCCAATATGCTCTGCCAAGTCCAACTCTTGGGATATGCTTAAATGCAAGTAAACCTATTCATCAAATACAAAAATATTTTGAGAAGAAATTCTTCTCGCCATCAATTCTTCCTCTATTTCTCTTCGATATTTTTCTTGAACAGCCACTAAAATTCCACAATTTTTGTCCAAAGGAACATCCTCAATCTTTTGAATCTGCACCCCAAGCAAAGCACTTTCATTTTTTTTAGCTGTAACCAGAAAACCTCTTGGCGTTATCCCTAAATTTAATAAAATTCTGAAACATTTCTTCCCCATACCGCCTGCCCCATATATATATATATTACAAAACTGTTTGCAAAATAATGAAAGTTCTTTTACCAGTCTGAGGAAATTTCTAATCTCCGCAATATGATGCAATCCATAAGTCTTTTCTATCAATTCAAAGGTTATGTTAAAAATATCCATAAAATATTCCATATTCTCTGCTGCATATTTATCTGTCATAACCCAACCAATTTCATAACCCGAATCCTGCACAACATATGGAAGAAGCCTTTCTATTGCATGGCTTAATGTTCCATCATCCTTCAATGGTTCATCTTCAAAATCTTCATATTCCCATTTATGCATAAAAATTTTATTAAGTGCCGCTCCTCTAGCCCAAAACACAGTTCCAAGGGCAATAGGCGTTTTCGTTTCATCAAGGTCACAAGTTAAATGAAATTGTTTAGCAATTTTTTTAGCAGAGTTAAAATTCTTGGCCCAAGTATTGCTATATCCATATTCCATGTTCTCAGAAATAGGGATCGGCGGTACGAGCATGCCTATTCCTTTATTTTTTGCAAATAAATGTAATACATTGAAAATATACTCCCTACTTCCAACGGTATTTTCCCATAAGCAATACTCCCAATGTTCCACATCTTTCTTTGTCAGAGCACTCTTCTCTTTTTTATCATGCAAAAAGCAAACATATTCATACTTAAGGAGCTCTTCCCTTGCCGCAACCAATAATGCACTAATATCGCGTCCACGATTCCTTTTAACTATAATCTTATATTTTTTTGATGTACCTTTCAAGTAAGAATTAAGTATCCTCTCTGCATCCATAGACGAAACGGTAAAAATAATTTGTATTTCCTCTGGAATATTTTTTATATATTCAAAATATACCGGTATTTTCTCCAAATAAAACAAATGAATTACGATAACTACCTTCTCAAAATTTTGTATCTCGCATTTTCCATAAAGTTTATCTTTCTTCGGCAAAATAAAATCCAATGCATGTTCTTTTTTTAAGTCATAGACATTCTTCATAATTTCCATACCTTTTATATTGTCTGAAGCAATTCAAATATTGTTGCAATCTTTCCAACATTGTATTGTTTCTTAATCTTTCCGCTTCCTGATCTAAGCTCTATAATAATCCAATCAATCTCGCACAGTCCCTACATCAACTATCTAATTTCATATACCGCCTATACATTGTTTTCAGTACCTCTCCGTCTCATGAATAGGTACAATTTACGAAATGCCGAGCTCACTGTTACCATATGCTCTCTATACATTTATTAACTCAAACTTCGCATTTGAATAAGTGCTTGTGCACCTTGAAAATCCAATAAATACTGGTATAAAAATAGCATGATACCACTGGTTTTGTTATAATTAAGTCACCACAACAAAATCATAAACCGGAGGCTCATGCTATGAATAAAAGTATAACACAAGACAACCAGAATGAGAAACAGATTTCTGTATCTATCAGAAGATTTTTTACCCGATTCCATGTCTCTTCTGCATTAAAAGCTGCGAATGCTTACACAACAAAGGGAATTCCGGTAATTGAGATATTCCTGTATCTTTTTGTCCTGATATTTTCTAACAGAAGCATGTACATGGATCTGTTGACTGGACGAAATACCCCGACTTTTGCAAAAGATACGGTATACCGTTTTATGAAAACGGTGCATATCAACTGGATTCATTTTACTACGTTCTTATCTGCAAGGATTATTCAGGATGCGATCGTTCCCCTGAATAACCAGAACCGGGTAAATGTGTTTATTGTAGACGATTCCATGTTTGAACGTAACCGTTCTAAAAAAGTGGAACTTTTGACAAAAGTATATGATCATGCAAAACATTCCTATTGTTTGGGATTCCGTTTGCTTACGCTTGGGTGGTCTGATGGGAGCACTTTTCTTCCTGTAAGCAGTGTCCTCTTATCTTCCGAAAAGAAGAAAAGCCGCATAAACGAGGCAACCCCGATGGATAAGAGAACGGTTGGTTATAAACATCGCGCACTTTCTATGACAAAGGGTACAGAAGCCATGTTAGAACTTCTCAAAGCTGCAAAGACAGCCCGGATTCCTGCAAGATATGTGCTTTTTGACAGCTGGTTCTCATCTCCAAAATCGCTTCACGCTATAAAAGGAATTGGCTACGATGTAATCAGCATGATAAAAAAGACACCAAAAATGTATTTCCAATACGACGGAGAAAGCATCCCTCTCACAGAAATCTACAAGAGGAACAGGAAACGCCGTGGCAGATCAAAATATCTGCTTTCTGTCAATGTTGATGTTGTCAGAGACGGGGAATCTATCCCAGCCAGGGTAGTTTATGTTCGCAATAAAAACAACCGTAAGGACTATTTGTGTCTGATATCTACGGATACCTCACTTAATGAAGAAGATATCATCCGTATTTATGGAAAACGGTGGGATATTGAAGTGTTTTTCAAAGTGTGTAAAAGCTACCTAAAATTGAGCAAGGAGTGTAACTCCTTATCTTATGATGCAATGACAGCCCACGCAGCAGTTGTATTTACCCGATATATGATGTTGTCCGTAGAAAACCGTGAATTGCAGGATGAACGGTCTCTTGGAGAACTCTTTTTGTATTTTACGGATGAAATGGCTGATATTACATGGATCCAGGCATTTCAGTTGCTGTTGCAGATGTTCCGGGAACTGCTCTCTGACACTTGTGAATTATCAGAAAGAAAAATCACAGAGATGGTGGAGGCTTTTATGTCTGCACTCCCAGCCGTTTTGCAAAAACAGCTTAAAGCGATATAAACTATATGATTATTGACAACTTAATTACTGCCAGATATTGAATTTTCAAGGTGCAAAGGCATTATCTATGTGCGAAGTTTGAGTTATTAAGATAGTTCTTCGCAACTCCATACTGGTACTATAACCGAAAATGTTTTCATCGAAAATTACTTTCATCTAATTAGTGAAAAACGAATCTCATTCAAGACCACTTCCCCATTTCATACCATCTAAACCGTTGCATATAGAACAGTCTCATTTGTTGTCAATGAATAATGCCGCATATAAATCTTATACCAAGGATATCTTGACAAAACATAATAAGGGATTTCCCACAAATCATCTTCTTTATGATAAATGGAAATCGCAAGCTTCGGTCTATTTTTCTTAATAGTTCTTTTTGCCCCTTCTAAAGCTTCCATTTCCGCTCCTTCTATATCCATTTTTATGAAAGTTACCTTATCGTCTCCAACCATATCATCTATCGAGACCACCTGGACTTTTTTTCACCGTTTTCGCTAATCCTGGATGACCCTGTTATTGCATCTTCTACAAAATTTAATATACCTGAAAATGAATATGCTCCCTTATTCACAAACACTGTATTCTCTATTTTTCTTAATGAAACATATTCTTTCATAATCTGAAACATCAAAGGATCCGGTTCCATCATATATACTTTACAATATTTTCTATCCCCTGTTTCTCCTATCCATCTACAAAAATTACAGGTGGTTTCACCATCATAAGCACCTGCATCCACAAAAATCTCATTCTCTATCGGCATAACTATTCCATCTTTTGGAAAATATTGAAATTGTGGACTTTCATAAACTTCAGAGATTAACTCTCTGTTATTTGTAGTTCTATAAATTAATAAATTCTCAAATACTTTTTTTGATGTTTCATCTCCCAACATATTTTTTATAAATTGGATTTTACCATTTGATTTTTGAATAACATGACTCATATGTTCTGTATCAAATAGAGCGGCTCCAAAAACCGTTCCTTCTGCAAATACCTCAATTTGTTCCAACTTAGAAGTCTCTTCCAAAATTTCCATTTTATATTTGTAATTATTAGTAGCTATATAAATGGCCACATCATTCATAACCTCTATTTCCTGAATTCTGTAGACCGGAAGTCCCGCAAATACTCCCCCACTCTTTTCAACATATGAATCAGTAAAGCCCAAAACATCAATACTACAAGTACATAATTTCTTGTATAACATTAAAGCTGATTTTGATCTACACCAAATAATAACTTTTTTATTTTTTAAAACTTCATAATTATTCTTTATTTCTGTATAGTTATATCTTTTTACCATCTCTATGACGCCTCACATTTTTAAAATTAGATAATATCCCCTCAAATGCAGATTATTGAGTTTTGATATCCAGCAAAAAGGGCCAATAATAGTTAGATATTCTAGCATAATCCAAGGAATTTATGACATTTTCCCAATCAACAGGCTTTATTCCCACTACAACTCCGATACTTTCCTTCCCATATGGCAGTCCAGTTAAATTCCAAACCGGCTTTCCCAAATACCAACCTTCATTCTCTTTTCTTTGAGACACAATAAAACCATCATACTCTATATGATTGTAAGAAAATTGTTCTGCCAATTTTGCTGCATAATTTCCCGCTCCCATAATAAGAATATGTTTGAATTGCTTTACAAATCTTATCAGATCTGGCGAAACAAACGTATTATCATAAGTTTGTTTCTGTAACTGTTCCAATGCCAATACATACTTAAAATAATCTTCTGAAAATCCAAATCCTTGATCCATACATCCTTTTATCAAATTATCTATTTTTTCATTTCCTTTTGAATTTTGGATAATTGGATCCGCAAACCCACGTATCATTTTCGATAACCATTTATAGTATTTATAGTCCGTATATTTATTATATTTAATACAAAATTGCACAAGCCCAAAACTGTGATAAAACTGCAGATATTGGTCACTTAACATTGCTTTGCTATGACTTCCATTTGCATGCCATCTATATACAGACATTATTCGAGCATTATAATGAATATCTCCACACAAGATCGCATATAGTAAAAGCGAGTAGTCACCTACTGGGGCCTCTAAAAAAAATGGGGGTTTATCCAACAAATCCCTTTTATGTAAAAATGATGCAGTGGGAGGATGTCCATTGGACATCAGAATTACTTCTCCTGGAAGCACATTTTTTTCTCCTTTGCTTACATAAGGATTTCTCGTTCTTATCGTGTAATTATCACAGTCAAACAAAATTGCATTATGTATATACATGACACACTTTGGATGGGATTCCATATATTCTACCTGTATTTGAAGTTTGTGACGGTCAATCCAAAAGTCATCTCCTTCACAATAGGCTATATACTTTCCTTTTAAATATTTTTTCATAAACTCGGAACTTATTTTGTTTCTCTCTGGAGTATGCCAAGTGTTTTTTTCCATGACTTTCGCCTGTACTTTTTCAGGATACTTGTCGGCATATTCCCTTACAATATCAGATGTTCCATCTGTCGAGGCATCATCAAAAACTACAACTTCATATGGAAAATCTGTTTCTTGCATCAAAATCCCCTCTAAAGCATCACGTATATAACTTACCTGATTATATGTTCTGCAATAAACAGAAACCATTACCTCATCTTTCATATTTGATTCCCCCATTACCGCCAGATTCTTATACAGTTACAAAAAATCCTTACTAAACATCTCTCATCTTGTTCCATATTTGCTTTCCTATTTTACATTTTCTATTATTTTCATTTTTCTTTTCTACATAATCTAAAACTTCTATTAGTGACCACTCCCTCTCATCAAGTATCTGATCTGCTTTATAATGAATTTTATAATAAACTCTACGATATTCTCTATTTGAGGGAAGCAAAGTTGTTAGCCACTTCAGTTCTCCGTTTTTTTTATTTATACATAATATAAATGTGGATGAACGCATCGCAAAATAATAATAATTTTCATCTTCACAATACCCCGAATACTTTGTCCATATTTCCGGTGCACAATACTCAAAATGTTCTGGATAATCATGATAGACTCTTTTATCTCCACTTTTTTTATCTATCTGGTAAATATCATTTGTCATTGCTGGAAGCACGCTAATATTCTTCTCAGTTACCACTATTCTGGAAAAGGCGAATTCCTTTGTCTCACCGCTGCAATCAGCCAATACCTTCATGTCACCCTCTTTAAAATTCCAGATATAAACCTTTCCTTCCGAGCTCAGAATGTAAAAAACGTCTCTTTCCTTCACTATATGTATACAAGAAATAATTCTTAATGGCAGTACATACTTTATCCAGCTTTCTGTCTCCAGATCATATTCCACGACTTCCCGCTTATCTTTTTGAAAAAGCCAAACCTTATCCCCAGAACAACACCCGCACCAAAAGCGTATGGAATCTTCTTTCATTTCTCTATATAAGTCAAAATCTTGTTTTACTAAATCTGTTTCCAAATCAATTTTTACAATATAATTTGTATATCTGGGGAAGATGTAAATTGTTTCATTATACTTTACATATGCTGCATAATTTCCCCAGTCTTTTTCATGACATGATATCTCATAAAACTTATTTAATCCACGCTTCAAATCAACCCTCAACATACGATGGCCACTTTGCTCCAAAATAAAAATCTCATTATTACCACTTATAATGTCCTCTGTCATCATATAATCATTTTCAATTAAATTATCAATATAAGATATTTCTCCAGTTTTCAGACTAATTTTGATTGGAACACCTTTTAAACTAGTAACAGAATACATATCTCCATCCACCAATGCACATGATGAAAATAGCAGTGATTGTCTTTTATTGTTACTATTATATCGTTGATTCATTTTTCCGTTCCTTTTACAATTTTTTATATAATCTCTCAAATATAGTATTTTTACATCAAATAAATACTTCGCCTGCACAAAATACCTGCAAATAGGTGAAAAGAAAATTTATCTTACAATTTTATTTGAAATTTCTTTGTGTTTCCAAATATTTTTTTGTACTCCCTGGCACCAATTTGTCTACCAATTCCCAGTTTTCTTCCTTAATTGCCTTTCTAACTCTCGATGCACTAATAACCTGATCCTCCATTTTCTCGCGTGGTATTTCGATAAATTCAATCCCGAATTGAGGGAGTATCTCCTTCATCTGATCATTATATTGCTTCGTTATCAAATCCAAGGGTTCTTCTCCCACGAACCGATATCGAATCGAAAACCCAGGAGCAATATATCTTGCAAATAATTCAATGTCGTTGGAAGCATCAATCTTCCTCTTATTATATGTCTCTTTCTCAAAATAGGAAGGGAGTGTCTGATAAGAAAGAACAAACCTTCCGCTAGGAATTACTTTAAGATTATGAATATGATTCGTTCCCCTTTTTACTAGCTCCATTCTATCTTTAAACGAAAAAAAGGACTTATCCTCTTCCACAACAAAAATATATAGCCAATCAACTCTTAAGGCTGCCTCTTCTATTAAAAATTGATGCCCCTTTGTAAATGGATTACAATTCATTACAATAGCACCTATTTTTCCGCAGCATTCAATATCTCTGTATTTCTCCACATATTCTTTGATACCTTGTTTATTCTCTTTACTCAAAACGTCACCAAATTGTATATAGCAAATTTCTTTTTTGGACAGATCTGCTATCTTTGTTTGTAGATATTTATCGTAAATATATTGTGCCAATATTGCATGCCCTCTGCCATTCACGTGGATCGGACAATCTGAAAAAATGGCTTCCGCATGGTTCATATTTTTATAACATTCATTTAAATCCAAGGTTACTATATGATTGCTCTCCACCATTTTCGGAAGAGAGTCTTCCTCGGATATAAATATAATAATATCTCTTGAGCGAATAGGTATTTTCTCCAAATTATCCATCAAGATCCAATTCACCTTGCTTGTGACTATGCGAACCACCTCATATTCGTTATGTTGTATTTTTCTCTGCAATTCGTTGGATATTGTCATATAATCTGGAACACAATATCCCCTTACGATACAAGGGCCTATTATATACAATCGGTTTTTTTCTCTATTTTTAAGGTAAGAGCTGCCTACAAACCATTTGTCTATGCTAAAAATGACTTCATCAGCTAACCTATTTTCAAAGGGATATCCACTATGGCCATATATTTGACGAACACAGTTTCTTTCCTCCTCGCTTTTATACGTTTTATATCCCTGTATCTTATTGTGAACATCCTCTACCCTACTGAATTCTTCACTCCACTTATTCGTAAAGGGTTTTAACAGAGGTATACTACAAAAACAAATTTCCGCCTCTTTACTTATATATTTTAGACTTTTATTCAACTGAACCTTACCAACATTTATTGCTGCCTGAATAATTTTTCTAAAATTTTCACCGACAGGCGAAATTTCTTCATTTATATTTCTAATCTCTATATGCTGTCCTGAATTCTCTGCAAACAATAGAAAGCCATTCTTTAAATCTCTGTTGTCCTTTCCGCTAATTATATTTTCTCTGTCAAATAATCTTTTCCACTCCTCGCCTATCAGAAAAAAATCACTTTTATTTTTGTATAAAGCTCTTGATAGTTCATAGGAAATTTCATTTAGTCCTTGGATATATATAGTTTGGGGAGCATCCTCTAAATATTTTCTCAAATCTACAGAATAATCCGAATTATTAAGGATATTTAAAAAGCCCATGACCTGATCATACCGAAAATCATTTTCATTAAAACAAAAATGTATCAAACTTCCCTGCTCGTCCACTACAGGTATAAATTTATTGCAGTCGCTCCTCACAATTTTTTTTGCCTCACAAAAAAAAGCATTATTAAAAATTACTTTTTCCGTATTCACGCATTCATAAATATGCTCACTTTTACCAATATCCTCTTTTTTCGCATAGCCATAAAAGGTCCCATCCTCATTGTAAATATTAATCATACCATATGGCTCTTTTGCAAAATACTCATTCAATATTTCTAGATTCAATTGTTTTTTCTGAATATTCAATGCACTAATATTACATAATCGTATCATTTTTAGCTCCCCCCCAATCAATTACCTACAAAATAAAACCAACTCTGTTGGCATGCTGGAATGCGTTTCTAAATACAGTTTGTACTCCGGATTTATTTGCTTTATATATTGAGGAATCGTCCATAAGTCTTCCTGTTTATGATATATACAAATTGCTAGTCTTGGCTTATTTTCCCTAATTTGTCTTTCTGCCCCCATTAGTGCTGGAAGTTCGCACCCCTCTACATCCATTTTAATGAAAGTTACTTTTTTATTCCTCATAACCGAATCAATGGTATCTGTGTCTACCCTATACTCAGCATCGCTATTAAGAGAGGACATTTCACCTCCACTCGAAATAAACCCATATCTTCCCACTTTGGAGTATGCTGCTTTGTTAATACATATAATAGAAGAATTGTTCCCATACCTTTCTTGCAATTTGCTATAATTATCATAATCAGGTTCCCACGCATAGATCTCATATGAAAAAGACGTATCAATAGGCTTTTTCTTCAAGAACTCCTCCACCGTATCTCCATCATAAGCCCCACAATCAACTATACATTCTTCTTTTTCCCATTTCTGGAAATCTTTAATAAAATATTCTGGATCCGACCAAGGATTAGGAGGAAACTCCATATCTCTCCCTGTTAGTCTTCCCCTTAAACAATTCAAAAGGCAGCTCCTCGAATAATCATCTTCCAACTCTCTATATAACCATTCCAACTCCTCTTTGTGCTTCTCAATAATCCCAAAATCAATGAGATAATCTTCCCTGTTTCCTAAATTTATTGGTATGACCTCTTCTACTTTTGGGCTATCAAATATCTTCATATCCAACATAGTTTTGGGCAAGCCCAGAACTATTGTTATCTTTTCCTTTCTTTGGATAATCTCTTCGTAGCAAAAAATATTTTTTTCATAACCATACATATTTGCCTTCTTTTGTTCCGAATAATATTTTCTACTAACCAAAAAACCTTGAAAATCAATTCCTTTGTTATTAAATACCTTTCCTACCCACTGAGCACGATCTCCAGCACCGAAAATATATATTTGCTCTTTCACTTTCAACCTTTTATAAAGATCATATATATACGCGAAACTATCCCAACATATTACCAATTGATCATATAAATTCATACGTATTCTCCCATCCAGGTTGCTGTCAACCATTCATAAAATTCTCACATTCTTCTATTAATTTTCTAGCTAAACACTTCCATTCTGTCTTATTTCCAAACTTAGTTTTTTCATCAATCATTTTTATTTCTTTAAGTACTATGTCATTTGTATCAAATTTCCCATTCTTTATACCATAGACTCTAAACAGTTCCAAAAGTCCGTCCAAACGTCCTGGTGTATTAAACTCCCATTTTTCCGACACAACTTTTTCTGTTGCAACAAAAACAACTGGCGTTTCTAGGCCAAGCGCTGGTAATCCAGCATGAATACGACTTGTAACTAACATTCTTGCCGATGCATATTTTCTCACCAGAGCTTCGGCAATGTTTAAAAGTTTATCATCATTATCAGATTTCATGTCCACGTCTATCCAGTGTGTGATATATTCTGCTTGAAGAAGTAATTCCCTATCAAATTTTTTAGTATATAATTTATAAAACAATGTAGCTTTATAGTATGCTCTGTATTTATTTCGTTTCCTATCTAGAAATCCTGTAGGCAGATAATCAGCAAAGAAATCCTTTTGCGCCAATTGATTAATCGATGCTCTATGAAAAAGATAATAAAGCCCAATAGATAGAATTTGCTTTATGTTTATTCTTTTTCTACCGTTAACTTCGGCTATCAATTCTGGGACATCAAAAAAGGGATCTACAAAAAAGATACCCTTACGTTGGTCTGGGGGAACAAAATATTTTTTACCCAGTGTAAGTGTCAAACATCCTGAAAAGTAGCAAGGAACCTCTACTCTTTCTAACATTTTCTTTGTTCCAATATCTCTACATCCAACCGGTGAATATTTTTTTAGAAACTCAATTCCTTCTTTTGTTAATATCTCTTTTTCTTTTAAAGGAGATATATGCATTGATATCAAAAGAGGAAAAATATATTCTGAAGGAGGCCAATTTTCTGCTCTCCATTGGAACCATCCATTCATAATAAGTTTAATTTTTCTTTTATCTTCCGGATAGTAACTATCTGCCTCCTCTTGCTGGACATACTCATCAGCATTTTCACAGAACTGCCTTGCTGCAACACTTTGAATATAATCCCCAATATTTTTGCACACAAACTCTCGTCCTCTTGCGTAAGGAAAAGATACCATAAGCCCCTTTTTTATACCTACATCCATATCGTTCCACCTTTATATATATTCACCCGCAGTAATCCTAAAATTACTTCCTGTCATCATCTTAGATTCATCCGACATCAAATACACTAATGCCTCCAAGTAATCGGAACGTTCACACATTCTTCCCATAGGAAGAATATGCGCTGCTCTTTTCCTAAGTTCTGCTTCGCTTTCTCCCATTAAATTTCGAAGCCTTACTTCCCCTTCTGTGGGAGTCCACCCAAGAGTTAAGTAATTGCATCTGATCTTTTCTGCAGCATAATTATGGGATATATGCTCCATAAGTGTCAGTAGAACACCCTTTGAACACGCATATGCTGCCCTGTCTTTTTCTCCTCCCCATGCATGAGCCGAACCAGTTAAAACGATAGACCCACCGCCGCACTCCCTCATATACTTGATTGCTTGCTGGCAACAAAAAAAAGCCGCTTTAAAATTCACATCCATAACATGATCAAATGTTTTCTCATCACATGAATCAAGCGGAGAGACTGGGGTTACCCCCGCATAATTAAAAAAACCGTCTATACGTCCATAACATGCAACCGCCTCAGAAAATAACCACTTACAGTCTTCCACGTTTTCTAAGTCTGTATGAATAAACATCCCTTCGCTCTCATAGATATTGATCATTTTAAGAATGCTTGAAGCTGCAGCCTTGTCTCTGCCCCCAATTACTACTTTAGCACCTTTTTGTGCGAAAATTTCTGCAGCGGCTCTTCCGACACCCTTTGTACCTCCAGAAATCACTATAACCTTATTTATCAACCGTTTATCACTCATATTACTTCAACACCAAAGCCTTTGATACATCAAATCCTTTTAGAATCATTTCATTTCCGTTCTCATCTATTGCAGATACTTTGTTCATATATTCATTTAATGCCTCTGCCAACTCCTGTCTTGTCTCGCATAATATGTACAAGCGTGTCAAAACCTGCTTTTCTGTACCAATCCAGCTCGAGAGGACTTCATCTCCTTCATACAATCTCTGTACATTTGAAACAATTCTGCTATCGTTCTTCAAATTTTCCATACCTCTTATTTTCTTAATTTTACCTTCTGAAAGCAAAAACCAAAGTGTAGCTGCCCACTTTCCTCTAAAATAAGCATCATCACATTTTGCTAAATCAATATCTCCCTCCGTACCTGTCAAGGCAAACCGTATCAACATTTCTCTTTGATCGAAGCCATGAACTTCTTTCATCAATAAATGAGGAGCTTCCCCCTGCAACCTAAAGCCTGTATCATACACGTAAAACTCGCCATCTTCATAGAATCCCGACAGCATAAGCACGCCATTCTCTATGCCTGCTTCCTTAAACATTCTGCATGCATTTGTATGCATTCTTGCAAAATATTCTTTTATATGCTTTGAAGGATACGTTCCTCCGAGACACACCCGACTTACTCCTGGCTGTTCATCTGTGGTATATCTGTCATAAATGCAGGATGCGCTACACACTCCGTCTTTAAATGTATAATACATTCCCATGTCGTCACATTGCATATACTTTTCCACAATAAATCTCTTTTTTCTGGAATATTTCAATGCCTTGTTTATTGCTGGTCCTATTTCCTTTTCTTCATAGCAAACAGTCATTCCGATACCACTTCGTCCATCAACCGGTTTTACCATAACAGGATACTGAATTCGTTTCAGATCTTCTGGATCCATCTTTTCGTCTAAATAAAATTCTGGTATCCCATGTATCCCGTATTTTTCACATGTATTCTTAAAAACGTCTTTAAAGTTAAATATATTGATAATTTTCTCTGTCGCATAACAAGGCAATCCCAAAGCTTCGCAAACCTTACAATATGGCTGAACCAAAATATCTGCGACTCCAACCAGCACTCCATCTATATTTTCATTTCTGGCTAAGGCGATAAGTCCCGGAACATCCACGCCATCAACATCATATGCTCTCCATGCCACTTGCTTTGCAGGATCATTTGTTATAGAGCTTGTCACGATCGTCTTTATACCAAAATCATTCGCAACTTCTACTAAAGGAACTGTTTCTGCGTTTGCCCCTAAAATTAATAATTTCTTTCCATGCAAATTTTCTTCCATTTTTCATCCACCCCCAGATATCTGTTTGATCAGTGACTATGTTGTTCTTCATAGACTACACTTTAATAAATGAGGAGAGCCATTTTATCTTCTCCTCCTCCAGTTCAGCATAAAAGGGGAGCGTGAGTACTCTGTCAGCTAAATAATTGGCGCAGGCCAACTCAATTTTTTTATATTTATTTTTGAAACAAGCCTGATTCGATGTCAAAGGGAAAAAATATTTTCTCGAATAAATATTATTTTTTCTTAACAGACTGTACAATTCATCTCTCGTTATCGGGTAATCATCTTCCACCACAATGGGAAAGTATGAATAATTTTCACGGACATTTCTATCTTCCTCAAAAAAGCGTATTCCGTCTATTTGCCCCAGCAATTCCTTATACAAATCATAGTGTTTTTTTCTTTCCTCAATTTCAGCATCAACACGTCTCAGATTACAAAGACCCATGATAGCGGAAAACTCATTCATTTTGGCATTTGTGCCAACGGAAACCACAATCTCTTCCCCACGAATTCCAAAATTTTTCAAATTGTACAATGTATCATATAATCCGGGGGCTGAGAATGTAACGGCTCCTCCTTCTATGGTATTAAAAACCTTAGTCGCATGAAAGCTAAAAATGGAAGCATCTCCATAGCGTCCAATTCCTGTACCCTTATATTTAGTTCCGAACGCATGAGCAGCGTCATAAATCACTTTCAATCCATATGTATCCGCAATCCTCTGTATTTCTTCTACATTGCATATGTTTCCGTATACATGAACTGGAAGAATTGCAACTGTTTTCTCTGTAATCAAGCTCTCTATTTTAGTCTCATCCATTGTTCCATTGCTTAATTTCACATCACAAAACACTGGCTGCAAACGATTCCTGACAATTGCATGAGTAGTCGAAATAAATGTAAACGGAGTGGTAATGATTTCCGCCCCTTCAGGAAAGTCAAAAGCCTGTATGGCCAGTTCCAAAGCCATATGTCCGTTAACCATAAGAGACAAAAAGGGGACATCCAGATATTTTCTTAATTGTTCTTCTAATTCTCTATGGTATTTGCCCATATTGGTGAGCCAATGACTATCCCATAACGGTCTTATGGCTTCTATATATTCTTCATAGTCAGGCATCGAAGACCTTGTAACTAAAATTCTTTCATCATTCATACTGTCGCTCCAATATCTCCACATTCTGCATCATCACCGGTTTCCCCGCCTCGCGGCACAACCTCACCAGCGAACTTCCGTCTCCATAATACCCATCACACAGGGCAATGGCCCGATCCACATCCGCTGTATCGTCATAGATCCCCCAGCCCTGAGTCCGGTATTCTTCTACAATTTCCCGATACTCTTCCCAAAGTTTTGGTCTCATACTTTCAATCGTCGCCTTAATTAACGGATGAGGCCGCCAGAGCAGTGCGACATCCTCTGTCTGCTCCTGAAACACCTGGAACACATCCCGCATTTTCACCAGCATTTTCTCTCCATGGCGCAGGAGACCTGTCACTCCGGTATTATAAAGTATAATCTTTTTCCAGCTTCCGTCCGGTTTCCGGATAATCCGAAGCCAATCCTCAGGAACCTCCACATTTTCCCGGCCTGTGCTGAGTACCTTATCTACTTTTGGAGAGCCCAGTCCAAGAATCTTCTCCTCCCAGTATGCCCGGTCAAGTCCTGCCTCTTTGGAATACTCGGTCATCACATCAATATAAATTTCTCGCATATCCTCAGACTGGACGATTACCTTATCTGCATGAATCACTGCCGGTGTAGTACAAAAATGTGACATTCCCTCCACTGCTTTCTTATTTTCCGGATCTACCTCTCCCAATATAAAATAAGGAATATATACTAATTTATCTGTATACTTTTTTAGATTCTCTGAATAAAAGAAAGGATGCACGCTGGTTACATAATTATAATTGTCATATGGATTATGTATAAAAATCATGTCTGGTCTGCGACCGGCAAAATCATAGTCGTTATAATGAGTGACAGGTACATCATCCGGATACTGATCTCCTTCATAGTGTTCCTCGCGGAAGGTTCCGTTCGGATTTTTATCAAAATATGGAATAGGAATTACATAAGCATCGCAATTCGGATCCTCATCTGCTGCCCTCCAGACGCTTTCCAAAGAATCCCACATAGATGCCTTATAGGGCAAAAAGACGACTTCCCTCTGCACCAAAATGTCATTCTTTACACTGTTTCCGGCAGCAATCAGAGATCTGTTCAAATTCTTATAGGCCTTTTGAGCGTGAACAGGCTCCCCTCTATGGACTGCCTGATAAATCTGATAGATCACTTCACAATATTCTTCCAAAAGAGTAACTGTTACAAACCCTTCTCCCTCTGACTCCTCAATAACTTTTCCCAGCTGGATTGCTCCAGACTGGCACTGTCCCAGCAGATCCAATGCTTCCTTTCCGTGTCCTGTCTCCAGTTGCTGTTTGATTCCTCCATGCACCTGCTTCAACAGTCCAACCAGCTTTTCCGCCTGGTCTTTTTGCGCCTTTCTCATGCTCTGCTTCTCCTACTTTCACATTGTCTTCCCTTTTTAAGCCTTACTCTTTGATACCGAATTTTATTTACATTATATGTCATTATCATTGAATTTACAAGGTGGTTTTTACGTTTTTCGGCATGTTGTAGTTTCCAACTGTTTCCAATCCAGTCAGGCCCGTGGATTCATACTGCTACCCATGCGAAAACGCAGCGGCCATGAGGCCTTCTTTCTTAGGCTTCCGAATTGCTTCCTCATGACAATCTTTCCCTGAAAACTAAAAAGCGGTATTCCTGTTTTCTCCCAAAGTGGAGGAAGGAACGCCGCTTGATAGCTGCTGTATGAAGTTTTCAATGTTGCCGGTATACTGATGGCTGTGTCAGCTTCGTTTACCGTTTTGTCTGGGTGTCACAAAAGAGAGATATACTATCTTTCCACTGCAGATATCGCTGTCTGACGCTTCTCACTGAACTCCTCCCAGGGCTCCAATGTGATTTCCACCACATCTTCAATCGGGCACTGTAAGATATTGCAGAGGAACTCAAGGGTATGCGTTGACACATTCATGTTTTTCTTCAGACGGCCAATCTGCCCGGCGCTGACATTATATTTGGTAATCAGACAATACTGGCTGACGCCTTTTTTCTTCATTGTTTCCCACAACCTGGCATAGCTAACCATGTTTATTCCCCTCCTTGGTTCTATTAAACATGCATTAGCCGTTTTTGTCTATTAGCCATATCTGGTCAATGGGGCATCTATTCCACCGTCACGGATTTTGCCAGATTCCTTGGTTTATCCACGTCCAGCCCCTTGGAAACAGAGATATAATAAGCCAGAAGCTGGAGCGGAATCACAACCAGGCTGGTAGCAAAACATTCCATGGTCTTCGGGACATAGATGGTGAAATCCGCTGTATCCTCCATGGCGTAATTCCCATAGCTGGTTACCCCCAGAACATAAGCTCCGCGGCTCTTTACCTCCACCATATTGCTGACCATCTTTTCAAACAGGCGGTTCTGAGTGGCCACACCGATCACAAGAATTCCGTCTTCAATCAGGGAGATGGTTCCGTGCTTCAGCTCCCCTGCCGCGTATGCCTCCGAATGAATATAGGAAATCTCCTTTAATTTCAGGGAACCCTCCATGGACGCGGCATAGTCCAGGCCACGGCCGATGAAGAAAATGTCCCTGCTATGGGAGAACTTTGTGGCAAACCACTGAATCCTTTCCTTCTCTTCCAGAATCCGCTCAATTTTCTCCGGCAGCCGTTCCAGCTCTTCCACCATCTTCTCATGCTGTGCACCGTCAATGAATCCGCGGACAGTGCCGAAATAAATGGCCAGAAGATACACAGCAGCAAGCTGTGTGCTGTATGCCTTCGTGGTGGCCACGGAAATCTCCGGCCCGGCCCAGGTGTAGAATACATTATCCGCTTCTCTGGCAATGGAGCTCCCCACCACATTCACAATTCCAAGAACCTTATGGCCCATTTTTTTCGCTTCCCGAAGGGCCGCCAGAGAATCGGCAGTTTCACCGGACTGGCTTATGACAACGACCAGCGTATTTTTCTCCATGACAGGATTCCTGTATCGAAATTCGCTGGCCAGGTCCACATCCACCGGAATCCTTGCGACTTCTTCCATGACATATTTGGCCACCATGCACACATGGTAAGTGGAGCCGCAGGCAACCATCTGAATCCGCTGTACCTTTGCAATCTCCTCGTCTGTCATACCCAGCTCCTCAAGAACCACATGTTTGTCACGGATTCTGGGACTGATGGTATCCCGGACCGCCCTGGGCTGCTCATAAATTTCCTTTAACATGAAGTGCTGGAATCCGCCCTTCTCGGCAGCTTCTGTATCCCAGCTGACCTCTGTAAATTCCTTCTCAATTTCTTCCTTATCCAGATTGTAAAACCGGACCTTATCTGCAGTCAGCCTGACAATTTCCATATTCTGAATAAAGCAGACCTTTCTGGTGTGTTTTAAAATTGCAGGGACATCTGATGCAATAAAATTTCCCTCGTCCGAAGTTCCAACGATCAGGGGACTGTCCTTTCGCACAGCGAAAATTTCTCCGGGGCGGTCCTTAAAAAGAATTCCCAGGGCATAGGAGCCGCGGATTCGTACCAGAAGCCTGCTGATGGCATCCAGCGGATCTCCTGTATAATATTTGTCCAGCAGATGCGCCACGACCTCTGTGTCCGTTTCTGACGAGAATACACATCCCTCTTTCACCAGTTTCGCTTCAATCTCCTGATAATTTTCAATGATTCCATTGTGAACCACCACCACGCGTTTGTCCTTCGAAAAATGCGGATGAGAGTTGGCCACAGACGGCGCGCCGTGGGTGGCCCAGCGGGTATGTCCAATTCCGCATACACCGCCAATGGAGCGTCCGCTGTCTGTCATTTCACAGAGGACCTTTAACCGCCCCTTGGCCTTTACCACCTCAATGCCGGGCTCCCCGTTTTTCCCGGGCCCGCAGACCGCGATTCCCGCGGAATCATATCCACGGTATTCCAGCTTTTCCAAACCGTCCAAAAGAATTGGTGCTGCCTGTTCTTTTCCTGTATATCCTACAATTCCACACATTGTTTAGTCCTCCTGATGCCCTCTCTCAATAATCGTGCGTGCCACAAATTCCGCACATTCTTCGCAAATCGCCTTTTCCCCGGCTTCCACCATAATCCTGAGAAGCGGCTCCGTTTCACTCTCACGTACCAGAATCCGGCCGTTCCCCTTAAGCCGGTTTGCTACCCGGTCCACTGCCTGCTTCACTTCCGGATCCGCCATGGCCTTCGCCTGATCCTTAACACGGACATTTATAAGGACCTGGGGATATATGGTTACAGGCTTCGCAAGCTGACTTAAGGTCATCTTTTTCTCCAGCATGACCTCCATCATTTTAATGGCTGTCAGGATGCCGTCCCCTGTGGTAGCATATTTCTTAAAAATTATATGGCCGGACTGTTCCCCGCCGAGGCGGTAACCATTGGAAAACATGTTTTCGTATACATATTTGTCGCCGACAGCGGTTTTTTCATATTCAATGCCAATCTCGTCCAGGGCCTTATAGAGCCCGAAATTGGACATGACTGTGGTCACTATCCGGTTCCCTGTGAGCTTTCCGCGCTCCTTCAGATAGCGGCCGTAAATATATAAAATCAAATCCCCGTTTACCACCTCTCCATTCTCATCCACGCAGAGGCACCTGTCCCCGTCACCGTCGAAGGCAAAGCCCACATCCAGATGATTTTCCCTCACACATTTCTGCAGGTCTTCCATATGGGTGGAACCACAATTCCGGTTAATATTTCTGCCGTCAGGTTCGTTGTGTATCACATAAGTTTCAGCCCCCAGAGCGTCGAACACGTTCTCTGCAATCATCCAGGCGCTGCCATTGGCACAGTCCAGCCCCACCTTCTTTCCCTCAAAAGAGCGGGCGGCCAGTGAAGTCAAATAACTGATATAGCGGTCCCTCCCTGCAGCATAGTCAACGGTTCTGCCGATTTTTTCCCTGACAGCCATGGGAATTTCTTCGGAATATCCATCCAGATATGCTAAAACCTTAAGAATCATCTCCTCTTCCATCTTTTCGCCATTTCTGTTCAGCAGCTGGATTCCATTGTCATAGTACAGGTTATGGCTGGCGGAGATCATGATTCCACAGTCAAAGCCCTCTGTCCTCACAACATAAGATACGCTGGGAGTGGTTGTAACGTGCAGGAGATAAACGTCCGCACCGGAAGCCGTAAGCCCCGCTGTAAGGGCATATTCAAACATGTACGAAGAAATTCTCGTATCCTTCCCAATTACCGCCCTGACGGGGCGCTCCCGGCCTCCCCGGCCATAATACCACCCTACGAACCGTCCGATCTTATAAGCATGTTCCACTGTAAGGGCTTCATTGGCTTCCCCGCGGAAGCCATCTGCTCCAAAATATTTGGCCATTCCTTTATATCTCCTTCCTTGACAGAGCCTCGGGAGAAACTTTCATAGTAATCCCTATGCCCTGCTTACTTCGTTCGCATGGCTTTTTTGCTCATACCGGCTTGGTTGCCCGATATCCATGAGACTCTGCATGCAAGCATGCGTCGTCTTACGGCTACCGGGCAACACCATACTTGAAAGTCTGTTGCTCCGCACTTCGTGCTCACGCAACTGCCGCCAGTATTCGTAATCCGGGCGTAATCCGGGCTGTCGCCCTGCTTACTCATACTGGCTTGCCCGTCCGATATCCGTGTATTCGCTCATGCAAGCATGGCTCATTCACGGCTGCCGTCCGGGACTTTCACTGTAAATAAAAGAACCGCTGCAGCAGGATATCGCGCAGCGGCTCATAGTTCTTATTCAAATACTACACAGCCCACAATATTTTTCTGTAAATCCGTAGCTTTTTCGATTTCCAGTTCCACTGTGCTGTACTTGGATTCCAGACATTTTTCCACAAGAACCACACAGTCGCACTCCGGAAGCTTCTTCAAGGTTTCCACATTCTGAAGCATGTTCCCGCCTGCTGTCACATTAATCCCTGAAAGCTCTGCCGTCAGCTTCTCTGCCACATGATTTACCATTTCCGGATCAGCACTTCCGGTGACAAGAAGGGATTTCGTATTTTCTGTATAATTACGGATATTGGCTGCAATCAGAGCATATTCCACATCCTCATTGACGGCGCCCGCACGCCCTTCCAGGCGATTCAGCCATGCATCCACGCCCCTGAGCATCTTCTTATTGGCAATAGGCAGAGTCCCAAGAATTTTGACTCTGTAACGGTTCTTAAGCTCCCGGGCCGAATATAGCTTATCGCTCATAAGAAAAGCAACGCATACACAGAACACCACAATAAATCCACCAAGAACGCCGCCAAGAACAGCATACTTAATCCCACTCTTCAACGCAGCCATCTTGGAAGAAACAGCCTCCTTGGGCTCTTCCATGTCCTCCAAAGCTTTCTGCTTGGCCTCCAGGCTGTCATTTAAGGCAGTTAAACGCTCCGTTTCGGCTCTCTGCTTATCTGCTAAAGATAAGTCCACCATAGCGCTGACACCATGGTTTACCGTATTTACCATATGCTCACCGATACCCGCTGTAATCTGCGCCTGCATATCATCCATATGATCCAGGATCTCTTCCATTACTTTCTGGGCTTCAGACTTTGTCATATGTTTCACGCTGATGGTCAGAAGGCGATTCAGCTTGCCGGAATTCGTTCCCACATTTACAGAGACCAGCTCATTTAAATATCTGGGCTCTGTCCCCACATTCCTCGCAATGTCTTCCATTACTGCACTGCTGGTGAGCATTGCCTGATAAGCCTGAAGAATCGTATCTGTATAGTCCGGATTCTGATAAACCATCCCCGGCATAATCTCATAATCCGATGTCACATAAAGATCCATTCTGGATTCACATACATCATAGGGACTCATGTTAATCCAGATAGAATGGTCCAGGTACTCCTGCTGATTCGCAATGTCTGTTTTTAAATTCTCGATCTCCCGTTCGCAGGTTTCCTTATTTTTCTCATAAAGCTCTAAGTCGTCCTGGTACTTCTCTTCCGCTTCCTTCACAGTCTCGGGATCATTCTGGCTTTTATACGTCATAGCCCCTTTAACTCCTCCCAAAACCAGGGCCATGGCAACCGCTATAAAAATAATCGGTCTCCACTTATGGAGCACCATAAACATCAAATCCTTGAGATCAATCTCCTGTTCATATGTAGAATTATAATCCATCTTTCTCCACTCCCGTATCTCTTTCTCCCAGCGCGTTTTCACAGAAAGCACCAGTACATTAATAATATCCTCTTTCATTTTATCTGTCAAGTAATGGTTTGAATTATACGGAAAATGCAATTGTTGGAAACGAGGGCAAACAGGTTGCTTCAGATAAGGACGATTATGGGAAGTTGGATGAGTCATGTTTAACTGAAAAAAGCTTTGAAGAGATGCCGTGATTTGGTGGACTCTTTTCCGGGCTTTTTATTTTTACGGAAAACATCTGAAAGAAATACAGGCGTTGCCGTGATTACTGTTTAGGGAGTGGCTATACCAATGAAAAATTATGAACCATATAAACGTTTGATTCGTTTTTTTTCGTCTGTAACGATACTGGCGGCAGAAATTGGCCTTTACTGGTTCGTATGGAATGGACGCATTTCGGAAATGGCGGGAACTCCGTTTTTCCGTAAGGGCGACTGGCTTATGACTGCTGTATACGGACTGCTTCTTTTGTTCTTTTCCAGAATGTACGGGGGCCTAAGAATCGGATATCTGGAACGGGGGAATGTTTTGTATTCCCAGGTGCTTTCCGTGACATTAGTGAATGGATTTACATATTTACAAACAGCGTTGTTGGCAAAGCGGTTCCTTTACATAGGGCCGTTTGTGTTTGTTCTGGTCATGCAGGTAATCGTTATCGGTATCTGGACTTTTGGAGCCAATCTTCTGTTTCAGAGACTATTTCCACCCAGGCAGATGCTTTTAATATATGGAAATCGTCCGTCATTGACTCTAATGCATAAGATGAACTGCCGGAAGGACCGATACCAGATCAAAGATGTGATCCATATAGACAAGGGATTAGACAAGATCTTGTCAGTGCTTGCGTCCTATGATGCGGCAGTAATCTGCGATGTGCCGTCTCCAATCCGGAATCAGATCTTGAAGGCATGTTATACAACAGGGATCCGGGTTTACATGACACCGAAAATCTCAGATATTCTTATCCGCAGTGCGGAGGAAATCACATTATTTGATACTCCACTCATCATGGTGAGAAACGGGAGGATGCCTGTTGAGCAGGCATTTTTTAAGAGGCTTATAGACATTCTGGTTTCCGGTGTTGCCTGTATTGTGACTCTGCCTCTTATGGCAGCGACAGCCCTGGCAGTAAAAATGGAAGACGGGGGGCCGGCGCTTTATAAGCAGAAACGGCTGACCATAGGCGGAAAAGAATTTTATGTTTACAAATTCCGCAGTATGCGTATGGACGCGGAGAAGGACGGAGTTGCCCGGCTTGCCAGCACAGGAGACAGCCGAATCACAAAGGTGGGAAATTTCATTCGAAAGGTACGTCTGGACGAACTGCCGCAGCTCTTCAATATCTTAAAAGGCGATATGAGCCTTGTGGGTCCACGTCCGGAACGACCGGAGATTGCAGCCCAGTATGAGAAGGAGATGCCGGAATTTCAGTATCGGCTTCGGGTAAAGGCAGGCCTTACGGGATATGCACAGATTTTCGGAAAATACAACACGACGCCATATGACAAGCTGAAGCTGGATTTACATTACATACAAAATTACTCGCTGATGCTGGATGTGAAGCTGATGATTCAGACAGTAAAGATTTTGTTCATGAAAGAGAGCACAGAGGGGATTGCGGCCGGACAGACAACGGCCGCGCTGATTGAGCTGGAAATGAAGGAAGAGGTAAGGTAAATGTACCAGGATTATTCAGTGTTAATGTCTGTTTATATTAGGGAAAATCCAGAATATCTCAGGCCGTCAATTCGGAGCATGATGGAACAGACTGTGCCAACCAATGACTTTGTTCTGGTATGTGACGGGCCGCTGACCGCAGAGCTAAATCAAATTATTGCAGAGTTTGAAAACGGCTATGCGGATATTTTTCATGTAATTCGTCTGGAAAAAAACCAGGGTCTGGGAAACGCACTAAATCTTGGCCTGAGGGCTTGCAAAAATGAGTTGGTGGCCCGGATGGACAGTGATGATATAGCCCAGCCGGATCGCTGCCAGTTACAGCTCCAGCTGTTTAAAAAAGATACGGAACTGGTTATTTGCAGCGGTAATATTGCAGAGTTTGAAAAAAATCCGGACGTGATCAAAAGTATACGTACTCTTCCAGTCACTCATCAGGAGATTTTAACTTTTGCCAAAAGGCGTAATCCCATGAATCATATGGCAGTAATGTATAGGAAATCCAAGGTGGAGGCGGTCGGCGGTTATATCGAAATTAATTTGGCGGAAGACTACTATCTCTGGGTAAGAATGCTGAATCAAAATTATAAGGCAAGAAATATTGATAAAATTCTGGTAAAAGCAAGAATCGGAAATGGAATGTACCAGCGCCGGGGCGGAATGAAATATGCAAAAAACATATGCTCTTTAGAAAAGAAATTTTTAGACCTTGGATTTATTTCCTACAAAGAATTTTTATCTAATTGTATCATCCGTATAACTGCCAGCCTGGTTCCCGCGAAAATCAGGGAGCGGTTATATTTGAAAAAATTAAGAGGTTAGGTATGTATTTTAAGAAACTTGTCCGAAAGGGAATGGGAGTTTTAAATCCAATTAACAAAGTACTTCCCAAAAAGGAAAAACGGATTGTTTTTTATTCTAATCTGGGTTTTCGTGATAACGTAAAGGCTGTATATGATTTTGTAATACAAACCGGATTAAACAAAGACTACCAGCTTATATGTGCTTGTAATGATTATAAAGAATATTTGAATAATCAAATTAAAAATGTAACATTTGTATCTCCGGAAAAAGGATTAATCTTTTTTCTCACTTCCAAATATTTTTTTTATTCCTTCGGGAAATATCCTGTTAAGCCATCTAAAAATCAGATGGTAGTCAATTTGTTTCACGGAACACCATTAAAAACAATAGGTGCATTGAATAAAAACGAGAGCCATGAAAGACAGGATTATTTCACTTGCGTTTTAGCAGCATCGCCATACTTTGTACCCATTATGGCACAAAGCTTTGGGGTCAATGAGGAACGGGTAGCTATTTGCGGCCATGCCAGAAATGACAAGCTATTTGACGACAACACCAAAATGCAGGAATATTTTAAGACGGGACAATACCGTCGAGTGTTTTTTTGGCTGCCCACTTTTCGAAAACAGGCCGGAAACAAGGCAGATTCAACACAACATGCGGAAACAAAGCTTTCAATTTTTACAGATTGGGATTCTTTGCAGCAGTTAAACAAACGGTTAAGCGAACTGCAGTCGTTGTGCATTATTAAACTGCACCCGTTGCAGGAATGGAATCAGGAAAAAAATGTTTCTTTCAGCAATATTCTTTTTTTTACACATCAAAGTTTTATCAAAGAAAACCTGGATCTGTATGAAGTTTTACCCATTGCCGATGTCTTAATAACAGACTATTCCTCGGTATATTTCGATTATCTTTTATTGGACAGACCGATAGGATTTACCGTTGATGACATAGAATCCTATCAAAATACAAGAGGATTTGTATTCGATAACCCCTTAGAATATATGCCCGGACCTAAAATCACAAATAAGGAAATGTTTTTGCAGTTTTTAGAATCATGCTGCAACGACCAGGATGATTACAAGCAGGAGCGTCAGAAAATTAATGATCTTTGTAATTACTATCAGGATGGAAATAATGCAAAACGCGCTTTGCATCTGGCCGGGATTTTATAGAAAAAACTTGTAGAAAAAGAGTGGAAGGCATGGATTCAAAGAACCAAAAGGTGTTTTGCAGCGAGGATTCAATGAAAATAAAGGGAATTGCTATTGTATTGATGATGTTCCATCATTGCTTTGGCAGTGCAGACCGTTTTGAGGCATATAATATTTCCTTTTTTCCATTTAGTACGGAACAATTTATCAGGATAGCCAGTTCGTTTAAAATATGTGTCAGTCTGTTTGCATTCATTACTGCATATGGACTTACACAGTCGTTGAAAGCATCATCAAAAGATTTCAATTTGTATCAATGGTATGGAAAGCGTTTTATTAAATTATTTTCTGGCTATTGGTTTGCAGTTATTTTAATGAGCATCATTTGTGAAATCTTCGGGCATTACACCAGTAACATTTTCTTTCATGAAGGGTTCGTGCGAGGAACTTTTTACTTTCTTCTTCAGTTTTTTGGGCTGAGCTCAATTTTCGGAACACCTATGTTGATTGGAACCTGGTGGTATATGGGAGCCGCGGTAGTGTTTGTACTTGCAATTCCGTTAATTTGGAAAATTACCCAGGAAAAATACGGAATGTTATTTCTCCTGACTGCACCTGTTTTGCTTCTAAGAATACAAAATGCCAACGGAATCGGATACCCCGGCGGCGAAACGCCATATACATTTCTATATATTGTCATATTAGGGGTTCTGGCAGCGGAAAAGCGTTGGTTTGAACAGTTTACAAGAGTATACGGGGAGAATAAGGGGTTCCTGCTATTTACAATATTCCTCTTAAGTTTCTACAAACTATGTTTAAGTATCTCTCCCTCACGTTTTTGGGAAATCAACTATAACATATTTCCTGCTGTATTGATTTTGTATTGTTGGCGCTACATTATTCAGCTTCCCATATTGAAAGATTTTCTTTCTTTTTTAGGAAAGTACTCTATGGATATTTTCTATTTCCATACTTTTATACGTTGGATGTATTTTCGTGATTTTATTTATTCGTTTCCACATTTTATTTTTGTAATAGCTGCCTTGTTGATTACATCAGTATTGGCAGCTATTCTAGTAAAATGGGCTAAGGTGTTGATTAGGTACGGCAAAATAGTACAGACCTTTGAAAATTATATTTCAGACAGATTGGAGAAAAGGAAACTATGAAAAAAATAATAACTTATGGCACTTTTGATTTGCTTCATTATGGACATATAAATCTTTTAAAAAGGGCAAAGGCATTGGGCGATTATCTTATTGTCGCTCTGTCAACGGATGAATTTAACTGGAATGAAAAGAAAAAAAAATGCTATTTTTCATATGAAAAGCGAAAAAAGTTATTGGAAGCGATCCGCTATGTTGATTTAGTTATTCCTGAATGTAACTGGGAGCAAAAAGTATCCGATGTTCAGGAATATAAGATTGATACATTTGTAATGGGAGATGACTGGGAAGGAAAATTTGACTTTTTAAAAGACTATTGTGAAGTAGTCTATTTGTCACGGACCCCGGAAATTTCATCGACACAGATTAAGAACGATTTGGCAAAAAAATAAAAAAGAAGAATTATGACAAATATTTTAGTTTATGCACCGAATGCTTCCACAAGCGGCGTAACCAATGCCGTATATACACTTCACAAAGATATGGATAAAACCAAAATAAGAATTAGTGTCGTCACGTGGCCAGATAATGAAAAATTATGTAAACTAGCTCAGGATTTCGGCGGAGAAGTATATCCGTTTCATCTTTTTTATTGGAGAAATCCCAGACTTTATAAAAAGAAGTTCAAAGAAATTTTATCTTCGCAGGAATTTGATGTGGTGGTTTTTCATATTTCATACGTAACTTCATTATATCCGTTTATATTGGCCTCGAAGTGCAATATTAAAAAAATAATTGTTCATTCCCATAGCAGTAACGTAGAAACGGCAAGTAAAATGAAAAGATTGTTTCTCACATCGATCCATTACCTGTTGCGTGGAGAATTAAAAAAATATTCCACACTGCAATTATGTTGTTCAGGCAAGTCAGGAGAATGGATGTACGGGCATTCTGCAACGCCCTTAATTATTAATAATGCAATAGAATTAAACGATTATAAATTTAACCCTGAAACGCGCGAGAAACTCCGGATTTTGTATGGAGTTGAAAACGCTGTGGTAATCGGACATGTTGGGCGTCTTTCATATGCAAAGAACCAGAAATATCTGATTGAAATATTCGCTGAAATTCTCAATCAGGTTCCAAATGCCAGGCTTTGGATTATTGGCGATGGACCCCTTCGGGAAGAGCTAGAGAAGAAAATAAACAGCCTATGTTTGTCATCTGAAATTAAACTGTGGGGAAACAGAAATGATGTGAAGGCGTTGTTAAATTGTATGGACTGCTTTGTACTTCCTTCAAAATTTGAAGGGGCGCCTGTTGCGGCAATTGAAGCACAGGCAAATGGGCTTCCCTGTGTCATATCCAGCAATGTGGATATGGGCTGCATTATTACTTCCAATGCTGTTTGTGAACATATCGGATCCGGTAAACAGAAATGGGCAAATGTCATTATTAAACAAAGCAAAATCGGCCGTCGAGACGAAAATATTACAGAAATAGAAGCGAAAGGATGGGAGCTTAAGGATGCAAAAACACAGCTTGAAAAAGCCTACATTAATTAGATGCAGTACCCTGTTGATGTGTGCGTCAATTTTGGGTCTATTCGCCAATTCAAATAACGGTTTTTTTATGGCTGGGGGGTATATTAGTTTTTGGCTTATGACGTTCTTCTTCGCACTTGAATTGTTTGTAATTAGAACATTTCAATGTAGTAAGTACTGCATAATAGGGATAGTTTTTTGCATCAGTGTATTATGTTCCGGATTGACTTGCATTGTCAAAAGCAACATATTGGAATTAGGGCAGCTGGTTACATTCCTGGTTTTTGCGGCCGCTTTTGTTGAAATAGGAGTATATCCTTTTCGGAAAAAGGAAGTTAATGCCATCTTGATATGTTGTATTGTCAGCGGTCTTATTTTAAGCTTTCTAGTCATTACCCAGAAGGCAATCTACCATAACGACATAACTCGAAGAAGCTATTCTGTTTTTGACCATGGTATGTTGGATCCAAACTTCCTGTCTAGTTTTATAGTATTTTGCTCTTTTATTTCCGCTCACTATTTTTTGAAAAATAAATACAATTTATTAAATGTAATAGCGATTCTGCTTATGGTTTATGCAATCTTTTTGACAGGCTCAAGAGCAGCCTTTTTATATCTTGGAATTGGCTATTTATTTGCCTTAATAGAATTTGTTAGAATCAATAAACAAAATGCAGGACGTGTATTCACAATTTTATGTTTTGCATTTGTTGTACTTGCCATAGGTGGTTATATTGTATATACAAGGTATTCGGATAGCTTTGCCCGCTTTTTTTTAAATATTCGAGATTATGTAAGCGATGGCAGCAACCAAAAACGGCTGCATCATTGGATAACCGCTTTAAGGGCCATTCTTCGGGCCCCACTTTTAGGACATGGAACAACGAATGAGGCCATAATTTTGAATGATATGATTTCAGATACGTCACATAACACATTTTTATCCTTCTATATTCGCTTGGGGCTAATTGGAATGATATCGTTTTTATTGATAATTGGAAATTTAATGGCCGATGCCCGTAAAAAGAAAAATATCTTTATTGGGGGAATTATACTGGGATTTATAGTTAATATATTTATTATTCCGGCAACTATGTCCTATGTGACATGGATTCCAATGATGGTTATCCTTATTATGTTAAAGTTTGAAACTTAAATTTTGAAAGGAAATGTAATGAATATCTATACGACTGCATGGAAAACCGCAGTAAAAAGGCCTGGTGAAGAAAAGTTTGAAATCCTTCCAACCAATTTCAATTTTTGGGCAGCAGACCCATTTCCCTTTTATCACAATAATAAACTCTATATATTTGCAGAACTGTGGTTTTATAAAGAGAATCGCGGTGCAATCGGATATTACTGTGTTGATGAAAGAATGCCGCAGTGGAAAGTTATTATAAAAGAAGCTCATCATTTATCATATCCCCATTTGTTCGTATTTAATAATGAAATATACATGTGCCCAGAAGCAAATGAAAGTAACGCAATCATTTTGTATAGAGCAGCTTCATTTCCTGATAAATGGGAAAAACTTGCCCCTTTGAAAACCGGTTTAAGAGCAGCGGATACTACTTTTTTCTCTTATGATAGGGATATGTACTGCTTTACGTATTTGCTTGATAAACAGGAACTGCATCTTTATAAGGTAAATCCAAATAAAGGATTTTCGTTGGAGCCGTATTGCAACAATCCTATAAATTCGGATTTGGCAACAGCACGCATGGCTGGAAATATATTAAGGTATAACGGGCAATATATAAGAATTTCACAAAACTGCAGCAGATATTATGGTGAAGCGCTCATGTTTAGCTCCTTTGAAATAGAAAAAAAAGACTATAAGGAAACCCTTGTAAAACGTATGGATGTTTCGAATTTTGAAATAAATAGTTCCCAAAAATATATTGGCGTTCATACATATAATCGGATCAATGGTTTTGAAATTATAGATTTAAAATATAAATATATATGCCTTTATGATATTTTATTTAGAACTTTAAGAAAGATACGAGGTTGCTTTTATGGATAAGATCGGGTTATTAACGTTTCATAATACGACCAATTTTGGATCCATGCTTCAATCATATGCCCTGTACAAAACAATTCAGAGATTGGGAGGCAACTGTGAACTGATTAATTATTCATGTCCAACTATTGAAAAAAGGGAGCTGCCCCTGAAATTACAAGCTTGCAGGTCTCCAAAGCGACTTTTGAAATGGTTATTATGTTATCGCTTTTCACATATTAAATATGAGAAATTTCAAGATTTTTTTGAGGATAATTTTGAAAACAAAACGGTTCGCTGCACAAAAGATGAACTCATCTCTCTTGAGGCCGAATATGATCGTTTTATTGTAGGGAGCGATATCATATGGGGATTAGATATTACAGGTAATGATTACACATATTTTCTCGATTTTGTTACTGGTAAAAAAAAGTATGCGTATGCGGCAAGTTTTGGCCACGATAGACTTCCCTTTCCCATATCTGAGATTAAGAAAATGAAAGAACTTATGACCAAATTTGATGGAATCAGCGTAAGGGAAACCTCTGGAATGGAAATTGTAAAAGAATTAGCTGGAAAAGAAGCAACTTTGGTTTCTGATCCTACCTTCCTCCTGGAGCGAAAAGACTGGGAAGCAAAGATCTCATCTTCCACAGTCTTGAAGGACAGGAATTATATCCTGGTTTATTTTGCGTATGATGAAAAATATACATTTCAACTCGCGAAAACATTAGCGAAGAAAACAGGATGTCAGATTGTTTATATCCACAATTCAACTTTAAACTATCCCGGTGTAAAAAATATAAAGACAGCTTCCGTTGAAGATTTTTTGTGGTTAATCAGGAATGCAGAATATGTAATATCAGGTTCTTATCATGGAGTGGTTTTCTCTATAATATTTAATAAAAACTTTTATTATATAAACAAAAAATACACATCCAGAATTAAATCACTTATGGATATATTTGGACTTCAAGATAGAATTTTATCTGAAGAAAATATTGAAACATTAAGTAATATCAACTATGGACCTGTAAACAGCATATTAAATAATTTTGCGAATCATTCCAAAGTGGTATTAGGACATTTTATTTATGATTAATTTTAAGAATTTATATGATAATTGTACAGGATGCGGAACGTGTGTGTATCTATGTCCTACAAAAAGTATTACTCTAAAGAAGAATAGTGAAGGGTTTTTATACGTGCATATCAACACCAATACATGTGTGGAATGCAAAAAATGCATTCGTATTTGCCATCAAAATCTGGAATTGAAGAATACAGATAAGCAAATTGCATTAGCGGCGCTTTCGAAAAGTAAGAAGCTCAGGAGAAAAAGTAGTTCAGGCGGAGTGTTTGCAGAAGTTGCGAAACATATAATTTCCAATCACGGATTGGTTGCGGGTGCGGTGTACGATGCAGACTTCAATGTAATTCAAATTCTAACAGATAATTTAGATGATATACACCGTATGCAAGGTTCAAAGTATGTTCAGGCCGATTCTTATGGCGTCTACGAAAAAATACGCCAGACATTAGGAGAAAAGGATAAGAATATTTTATATGTGGGAACCCCGTGTCAGATTGCGGGGTTACTATCGTTTATAAACGGCAGGCCGTCAAATTTATTTACCATAGATTTGATTTGTCATGGTGTGCCAAGTCCACAGATATTTAAGAATTATATTGCATGGAAGGAAGGAAAACTGCACAAAAAGATTCATTCGTATTCATTTCGGAACAAAAGTGCATTTAACAGAACCGGATTTATTTCCAAACTGTATTTGCAGCGTAAATGCATTTCAATCTTAGCAGAAGAAGACCCTTATTACAGTGATTTCCTGCAGTGTAAAAATTTTAGAGAATGCTGTTATCAATGCAAATATTCAGATAGAAAAAGAGTTGGCGATATTTCAATCGGTGATTTGGACAATCCAGATGTGGTTGCGCCAGGATTTTGGGGATGGGAGGCACTGTCGACTGTAATTATCAATAATTCCCATGGGAAAGAACTATGGAATCAGATTTCTAAGCAGTTCTTCGTTAAGGAAATCGATCTTTCAGAGGAAGCAAAATATAACCGTAATTTGTCAAAACCTTCGGTACGTCCGGAATGCCGCAATGACTATTACCTGGAGATGGATCATGAATATTTCTTTGACCAAAGACAGCCTTTGTTACACAAAAAGAGTTTACTTTTTAAAATAAAAAGAATGATTCCAGTAAAAGTAAAGTACTGTATAAAAAAGGGACGTCTCAGATGAAAACTTCAAAAAAAGTATTATATCAAAACACGTTTTTTTTATATATATTAACTTTTTCTAATCAAATACTTAATTTGATTACAGTCCCATATCAAACCAGAATTTTGGGACCGGAAACATATGGAAAAATAGGATTCGCCTCTGCCATGATGGTATATTTTCAAATGATTATGGATTTCGGGTTTATTTTATCGGCAACAGAGGATGTTTCCCGATTTCAAGATGATAGCGAAGAATTATCAAAAATATTTTTGTCGGTGTCCATTTGTAAATGTTTTTTAGCTACTATCGTTTTTATCGTGATTATGTTAATCAGTCAATATAACTCCCAATTTTTAGGGGATTTCAGATTGCTTATCTTATACTTTTTCGTGGCGTTTACCACTACGTTATTGCCCGATTTCTTATACCGCGGCCTGGAACTGATGAAAATGATTACCATGAGAAGTGTCTGTATTAAAACATTTTTTACAATCATGATTTTTTTTGTCTTGAAAAAACCGTCAGACTACTATTGGATTCCGGGTCTGACATTAATCGGAAATATAGCGGCACTGCTTTTTGTGTATTGGCATATATGTCATTGTCTTCAGCTGCGTATCAAACCGGTCAGTATTGGGTATTTATATGGGAAAATGAAGAGATCTGCGCTTTTTTTCACTTCCCGTATTGCCTCAACGGTTTATGGAACAATGAATACAGTTGTTCTGAAATACATCTACCCAACAGGAACTTATTTGGGGTATTACACGTCATCAGATAAGTTAATTGTTGCGGCACGGGCTGGTTTTTCGCCTATCTGTGACAGCCTGTTTCCATATATGGTTCGAACAAAAGATTATCGTTTAATTAAAAAGATTATTTTTTGGGGTACGCCAGTTATTACACTAGGAACACTGGTTGTTGGATATTTTGCAACAGAGTTTTGTGAAATTCTATTTGGTGCAGAATTCGCTCAATCGGCAAGCGTATTACGAATTTTGCTTCCACTAATCCCCATTGATTTTGTCAGTTATATCGTTGCGTTCCCGTTATTGGCACCATTGGGAAAGACAAAAGAAGCTAACTATTCGAATGTCATGGGAGCCATAATGCATTTATGTATATTCCTGATGCTCACCGTAACTGATAAATTAAATATCTATTCCATTTGTTTTGCCACCTGTGTAACGGAGGCAGCCGTTTGTGCGTATAGAATATTGGTTGCGCTTCGTACATTACTGGCTGGAAAAGAAAATCGGCTATGATCTTTTAATGCACCATTCAGCCATTGGCACCAGATACGTGGTTCCGCTATTACAATATCCGATTTTTTTACAAGTTAACTTAATTCAGCTATTTATGTTTAATATGTATATTTGTCAATCATAGGACTAAAGATTGTACCCTATCAACAGTATTATCTTATCCTATTTTAAATCAGAAAAATTCAAAAATGAAAACCGCTTTAAAATACCATAGAAAGGAATCAATCTAAATGTCACGTAATTCAGTCCTAATCATCCCATCCCTCAATCCCGGCGCGGATCTGGTCGATTATGTTACCTCCCTTGTCTCCAACGGTTTTCAAAAATAATACTGGTGGATGACGGAAGTACAGATGTACATAAATCGGTTTTTAAAACACTCGGGGGGGCCAGAATGTGAAATCCTTGTCCACGCAGTTAACCTTGGCAAGGGAAGGGCCTTAAAAGACGCCTTTAATTATTATTTGAACTACTTCTCCACCGAATACAGGGGAGTCATTACGGCCGATTCGGATGGGCAACATACCGTAGAGGATATATTAAAACTGGATCATCTTCTGGGACAGTACCCAGACAGTCTGATTCTCGGCTCCAGGGATTTCTCCCTTCCTTCTGTTCCTCTTAAAAGCCGTTTTGGAAGTAAGCTTACTCGGGTGGTTATGAAAATTCTTATAGGAGGGGGGATATCAGACACGCAGACCGGGCTGCAAGCAATCCCCAATTGCCTTCTTCTGTCGCAGCTTACGCTGTACGGGGAGCGGTTTGAATACGAAACCAATGTGTTGATTGATGTCCTGCATAAAGGGATACCAATCCAGGAAGAAACCATCCAGACAGTATATATTCAAAAGAACAAGGGCACACATTTCCGGCCTGTCGCAGATTCCATTGCTATTTATCGGCTCATTTTATCATCATTTATAAAATATACATTTGCGTCATTGTCATCCTTTCTGCTTGACTATGGCGTTTTTTGTTTTGTGGCATTCCTACTTAAGAATTTGCCCTCCGGGTCCAGGAGCTGGTTTTCGACCCTCGTTGCAAGGAGCATTTCCTCCCTCTATAATTATGGAATGAACAAAGTCTTTGTATTCCAATATCACGGAAACGGCCACAAAGCATTTGCCAGATATTACCTTTTATGTGTCTTGCAAATGTGCGCTTCGGCGCTTTTGGTTTGGCTGTTGTGCACGAACATGCAGATCCGGGAAGGGATTGGGAAGCCGTTTGTGGATCTCATTCTTTTCTTTATAAGTTACCAGATACAAAGGACTTGGATTTTCCGGGAGGCGAAGGCATAATCTTATTGGTAAAATTTTTGTATTTTTCAATTTCATTTTGGGGTTATGGTCTCTGGGGCGGCAAGAAAATGGAGAATCCGCTGTGAATTTTTTCCTATCCTCTATTGTGCAACTGTGAGTAATCTTCTGTTCCTTGCGGGCATTTTGAATTTGATGCCCATGATGGTCCTGATTCTCTGGGGTGGGGGATACGTTGTTCTTGTTTTCTCCCTCAAAAAGGGAGTTTCCTTCCAAAAAAGAGAACTATGTTTTTATGCTGCATTCTGTGCGGTTCTTGTTTATTTTTCCTGGCTGCTTCGTGGTTCGCATTTTATTTTCTATAATAATTTCAGTCATTGGGTTGTCGTGGTCAAGGACATGCTGCTCACAGACCGGATGCCGAATTTTGAAGACAGCTTAATCGAATTCCAGGCCTACCCGCTTGGAAGTTCTTTATTTTTGTATTATATCGGAAAACTTTTGAGGACAGTGGATGCCTGTCTGATCTGGGGGCAAATGTTTCTGTCTTTAAGTGCAATTTTCAGCATTGCTGCCTTTCTAAACAAAAAAACTGATACTGCTTTCCTATACCAGTTCTTTTCGGCATTTACAGTCTGTTAATGAATAGCGGGATTTACGATTTATTGGTGGATACACTGCTTTCGCTAATTGGGACCGCAGCAGTCGGGATGATATTCAATGTACGGGACGAATCGCGAAAAACTCTGGTTGCTTTATCAATTCTGTCTGCATTTTTAGTTAATGTAAAAAGCAGTGGTATCTTTTTTGTTCTGGCTGGGCTTGTCTTTTTTGCCATATATCATTGGAACTATGTACGGACACAGCTTGCTGAAGCTGTGTTCATCGGGATATTTCCGTCGACTGCAACGATGGTTCTTTGGAAGAGGCACATTGCCTTGGTTTTCCGATCCTCGGACACTTCCAAGCATTCAATGAGCCTGTCAAATTGTAAAATGATCTTTGAAGGCAAAACACGAGAGGACATCTGGGCAATTGGACAAAAATTTTTTAAACGTTCATTTCTTTTGACGATTATGGAATACAAATTTTACTGGGCATAATTGTTTTTTGTTCAATGCTTGCTGTTATATGGTGCTTTTCCAGAGAAAAATCCTGGAAACGAGTTTTTTGGATCCTGCCTTTTTTGTGGGGATTCTGTTTTTGTACCAGATAAGTCTCCTGCTTATGTATCTGTTCTCCATGCCACTTGCGGAAGCATTGGCAGGTTATCAGCGGTATGAAAAAACTATTGTTCTGTTTCTTGTTGGATGTTTTACCATTTTTCTTTTGGCAGAATGGCTCGTTTCTCCCAGGCGACTAGGGAAAGCTTCCGCCTTGTTTTGTGGTTTATATGGGGCTATTTTTATCTAAAAGCCGCTTGCCATTTTCTCTGCTGTGTCAGAAGCAACATTATGAATCTATCTTGCAGTGCCAATTCAAGGATTTGCTTCGGGATTCCCATGTGGAAAATGAAAAATCATATATAATTTATACGGAAAAAGAGAGCGGGTATCTGTATTATTTGACACATTATGAGCTATGGTCAAAATCGGTTACAACCATATCTCAGGAACAGCTTGGCCGTCTGGAGGAGCTCCTTTCAAACTATGCGTATATGATTGTATGAGAGCGGAATTCGGAATTAGAGGAATGGCTGTCAAAAAATGGATATGCGTATCCGACAGATGAAGAAAGATATGTGATTCCTCTTTTGTAATTACAGAAACATTGATTTTGTTATTCAATTGTTCTGACTTTGTACTTTTATTCACATCAGGAGTAACCGAAAATGAGCAGCTACATAAAACTTATGAGACCTCATCACTATATCAAAAACCTGTTGATATTTGGAGCGCTGGTCTGCAGCGGCCAATTGTTCAATCCAGTAAAATTCAAAGCCGCCACCGTCGGATTTGCTGCATTTTGCACGGTCTCATCCATGGTCTATATTATCAATGATATCCGGGATAAGGAAAAAGACCAGTTGCATCCGGTCAAACGAACACGGCCGATTGCTTCCGGAAAAATATCGGAGAGAAATGCCTGGATTTTTGCGGCTTTTCTGCTACTTCTGACTCTTGTTTTTAACTTCTTAATTTATCACCCTAATTCCACTGTTTACTGGCTTTATATTTGATTTTAAACCTTTTTTATAGCTTCGGTATGAAAAATGTACCACTGCTGGATGTTGCTATTTTAGTGTCTGGTTTTCTGATCCGTATGATATATGGCGCTGTTGTTACAGAAATACCTGTCTCCAACTGGCTGTACCTTACTGTTATTACCTTGGCATTTTACTTTTCTTTGGGCAAACGTAGAAATGAGAGCAGACGCAGCCCGGACGGAAAAGCCATGACCCGGGCGGTTCTGCAATGCTATTCCATTGATTTCCTGGATAAAAATATGTATATGTGCCTGGCCCTTGCCAATACATTCTATGCTCTTTGGTGTATGGATTCCGAAACAATATCCCATTATGGCCTTAATTTGACTTTTACTGTACCGATTATTCTCCTAATTACAATGAAATATAGCATGGATATAGAAGATGAGGAGGCAGATGGAGATCCAGTAGAAGTGCTTTTACATGACCGAGTACTCTGTTTACTGTGCCTCTTTTACGTTCTTGTCATGTTCTTTCTTTTATATCTTTGACAGGAGATAAATGAGTGCATGCGTATGATTTTCTTATACAATTTATGATGGTGCACATTTCGGATAAACGGAGCCCCTTTCCCGCGTTAGCGGTGTAAGAGGCTCACACCAACGGTGCATTATCCGTTTGTTGTTACTTGTTAATAGGTTCCATATTTCTCATGTTTTTACCATTCATCTCCAAGCGGTAGGCTCTGCTAAGCATGCGTGCAAGGCACGCCTCTGCATAAGTATGATCTTGAAACATATCATACCAGGCAGATACGGGGAACTGAGAGATTACAAGGATTGATTTATGTGGATCTCGGCTGTCGAATACCTCAAATAGGTTTCGGCACTTATTAACATCCATGTTCATCAATCCAAAATCATCAACGACAAGAAGTTCATAGCCTGCAAACAGGTTTAGTTCTTCTTGATAAGTGTCAAGCTTTTCCGCTTTGGACAACTCATTTATCAACTGGCTGGCCTTCATGTACCG